>Ga0210085_1000119_pt1 | contig 34784 bp, 32 predicted proteins | sample China_Galinas_PW_5_FD_184866 | JGI IMG/M metagenome (GOLD analysis project Ga0210085, IMG submission 184866) | Wetland microbial communities from San Francisco Bay, California, USA, that impact long-term carbon sequestration - China_Galinas_PWC_D1... | ecosystem: Environmental > Aquatic > Marine...
GGTGAATCTTTCCCCGGCTGGTTGATGGGGAAAAGACCCGTGGGACCGGAGGCAGGGAGCTGTAATACTTCTACTTCGGGCAGGATTTCATCCGGTTTAACAGCCCACAGCAGGGATAAAAAACGCATCCTTGCCATCTTGCAGTGTGAGGGTTTGAGGTTTCCGGAGCGAAGTTTATCCAAAAACTCTTCACGGCTGTGAAATCCACAGGCCCTGCAGTCATTGGAAGAGATGTAAGATTCGACGTTTATTTTTTTCTCATAAAGATCTGCCCGGAGCATCACATTCTCCTACTTGCCTGTTGAATTTGTTTAGCCATTGTATATATTCTATTTTGTCTTAAAAAATTAATTATACCTGAAACTCGTTTGAATTCGAGTTGTTTTAGAAGACTTAACTATTACAAAAATCAAATATCAAGAAGACGCTCAATTTCGGTGATTAAGGTTTTCAGAACTTCTCCGGCTTTTCCCATGATGATATAATCACTGCTTTCTTTTGAAAGAAGTGTTCTTTCGAGATTGATTTCTATGACCCTCGCACCGGCATGTTTCGCAATCAGGGGTATAGAAGCGGCTGGTTGAACACCTGCCGATGTTCCAATGACCAGCATGGTATCACACGCCGATGCGGCCATTTCTGATCGCCGCAAATGTTGTGGTGGGATCATTTCACCGAAAAAAATACATTCGGGTTTATAAATTCCGCCACATTCACAACGGGGAGGAATTTGTTTGATGTCAATTTTTGTTGTTTCGCATCTGTTGTTGCATTCCATGCATCGTTGCCATGCAAAATTTCCGTGAAACTCGATAACATCCGTATTGCCGGCCATCTGGTGCAGCCCGTCGACGTTTTGGGTAATTATCGTTTTTAAGATCCCCAGCTTTTCAAGCCTGGCCAGTCCTTTATGTGCGTCATTAGGTCTGGCGTTGTCAATGATTTCTTTCATTTCCTTAATCAAAACATCCCAGACCTTGGCCGGATTTTTCATAAAGGCGTTTATGTGAGCATATTCCATGGGATCGAATTTTTCCCATAACCCGCCTTTTCCTCTGAAAGGGGGGATTCCGCTCTCAACAGATATTCCGGCACCGGTTAAGGCAACAGTGTTTTTTGACCGGACCAGATCTTCGGCAGCTCGATGAACAAGATCTCTCATTTGATTTTAATTTATTGGAATAAAACGAAAAAGCTACAGGCAAGCACTTAATTATAGCGTGAATGTCATATCGCAGCCTACGGCGAAGCATTCAAGATTGAGGCCTCTGGCAGCGATGGTCTGCCTGCAAGACTCGACCATTTCGTCAACTTGCGGATCGGTTCGCTCCTGGTTTAAATGAAACAGACCAAACTGTTTGACCCCGGCCTCAATGGCAAGATCAAGGGATTCTGTAAATGCCGAATGTCCCCATTCAATTTTAGAGGGATACTCTTCAGGGAGGTACTCGGCATCATGAATCAAAAGATCGGCACCCGCGGAAAATTCCATATAATCTTTATACGCCAGACCTCCGGGGTGTATAAAACCCAGTTCATTGTCCGTTAAAAAGACAAATGTTTTTCCGTCTTCCGTAAATTTGTAACCACTGCCCTTATCAGGATGGCTGATGGGGATCGGTGTGATGATAACAGAACCGATCTCAAACGACGAGACAGATGCCCCAACATATTCCATTTTCGCGCTAATTTTAGAATATCTGACCGGAAAGCTCGGCGGAGTCATGATTCTGGAAAGAATGGTTTCCACGAATTTGCTGTGGAAAGGGCATCTGTACATCATAAATTCAGCCTGTTCTTCATACAGGGGTTTGAAAAAAGGGAATCCCATTAAATGATCCCAGTGGGAATGGGTGAAAATGAGGTTGTATCTGTAACGGTTTTCATCGATCAGCTTGCTGCCAAGTCTTCTTATGCCGGTTCCGGCATCGACGATGATAATGTCGTCACTTTTTGTTCTGATTTCCAGACATGTGGTATCACCACCATATTTAATATATTCTTTCCCTGAAACCGGGATGGAGCCTCGCGACCCCCAACATTTGATAATCATTGTCAATCCTTCTTTCCCAGAAAGGTATGCCAGATACCGTCACACTCCCAAGTTTTAATGATGTTTATTCGATTCCGGGATAAATTAACGCTCACATCCCTTGCCTGGCTTCTCATCAGACCGGAGAGAACAAACCATTTTTTATTATAAAAACTTTGGGAAGCAGTTAGATGTTTCATAACATCATAGTGGATATTTGCTATCACAAGATCTGAAGGTGAGTCAATAAAATCCTCTGCTCGTCCCTGGGCGACCAGAATTCTATTTCCCAAGCTGTTCAGGCGTACATTTCGCAATGCCGTATTTGCAGCTAAAAAATTAAAGTCAACAGCAAGCGTACTTCTACATCCAAGGAGGGATGCAGCCAATGCAAGAATTCCCGTTCCTGTCCCGATATCTATAGCAGATTCTATACGATCACGCAAGAATACCATTTCCAGTGCTTCAAGGCAATCCCTTGTTGTGGTATGAAAACCGTTGCCGAAGACAACACCGGGATCAAGTAAAATGGTAAGTTCTTTTTGGCATAAGTTCATTTTTTCCCCATTTTTTCTCCATGGTGGTACAATACAAAATCGACCGATTTTTTCAGGAGCGGTTTTCCCTCCCTGCCATTGGTCATATGTCATATGAAATTCATCGAGAAGGGCCAACCCAGGATTCGAGCTGACTATTTTTAAGACTTCATCCGGGGAAGGTTTGGAAAAAAAAAGAAAAGAAAAATCATCTTCCTGCCAGTTGCCGATAAAATCGCTTCCAAATATTCTGTTTCCCGGTTTCAGTCGGCCATGAAGATAGTAGATATAGAGTTCTTTATAAGGGGGGTCCGAAAATTCTTTCCGATTTTTGAAGCAATGTACTGTTTTAGCCATTTTTAAGGGAACAATCCATCTACCAGTCCATGGGGTCGAGCAATGTAAACCCCATCTCTTTAAGTTTTATTTTTAACGGTCCGATATTTTGAGTCAAGAGATACGGAAAAACAGCCCGCTTTCCCTTCTCCCAGTATCTTGAAACCAGAACACTTCCGAATGAAATATTTTCTTCGGAAATGGCATCGACAATTTTTTTCATTTGCCCGATTTTATTTTCTACGACAATGCACAGAAGAGTTCCGGGCTCTTCTAAGCCCAGAACGTTGATAAACTCACGTAAAAGATCACGGACGGAAATAATGCCGATAAGTTTTTGTTGTTCGACAACAACGGGAAGTGCTCCGAATCCTTTTTTGTGAAATAAAAAAAGTGCGTCTTGAATGGTGTCTAAAGGAGAGATGGTAACAGGATTTTTTGTCATGATATCTTCTATTTTTAATGCTGAAAAACGTTTCCATTCTTCCGCGATATTTTCCTGGGCCAAACGAGAAGACGGCGAGACGCTCCTGATATCGCGATCCGTGACGATTCCAATAAGTCGATGGTCCTCATCGACCACGGGAAGATGGTGAAAGCGATGTTTTGACATTTTTTCCTGTGCTTGTGAAATATCAGCATCTTTGTCAATGGTAACCACATTTCCGGTCATTACTTTGCTGATAAACATGTTAGCCTCCGATGATGATAAACCTATCCTAACAGGGTTGTGATGAATTTTATATTCATGCAGAAAAAAACTTTACTTTCAAATACCTAATAGAACTTTGACATGGTTTGCCGCCAGTTCCGGAAGGCGCTTAAGACAGTATCCCCCTTCAAGCACGGAAATCACTCTCCCGTTGGAGTAAAGTTCGGCCAAGGCGACGATCCTTTCCATTATCCTTGTATATCCTTGTGTTGACAGTTTTATATCCGACATGTCGTCGTCAACATGGGCATCAAATCCTGCCGATACGATGATCACTTCAGGACTGAATGCCTCAATAACCGGAATGAAGTCTCTTTGTATAAGTCCCAGGTATTCCTTGTCTCCATAACCCGGCAAAACCGGGTAATTTCGTGTCGATCCGGTCCCTTCGCCACTGCCGGTTTCAAAAGCACGTCCGGTTCCGGGAAACGCAAATGTCGGATGCTGATGAATGGAGTAGTAGAATACATCGGGATCTTCTTCGAAAATATGCTGGGTACCGTTGCCATGATGGACATCAAAATCGACGATTAAAACATTTTGTATGCCCCATTCTATTTGTAGATACCTGGCGGCGATTGCAACATTATTAAAATAGCAGAATCCCATGGCCTGGTCATATTCCGCATGATGACCCGGGGGCCTGACCGCGCAGAAAACATTGTCCAGTTTTCCCATGATGACTTGTCCTGCGGCATCGAGCACGCCGCCAACGGCCAGAAGGGCAGTTTCAAAAGTGTCGGCGCATATCTGGTTGTCCGGATAGTCAAACATTGAATTACCGGAGCGGCAAGCAGCTTCGAAGCGTTCAATATAATTTTTTGCATGAACGGTTTCGACCCATTTTAAATCCGCCCGACTGCCCTGGATGATGGTCAGCTTCGAAAGAAGATCGGCGTCTTTTATCCCTTGATAGATGGCTCTGAGTCTATCGGCAGATTCAGGATGGCCGGGGCCGGTGTCGTGAAGCAGATATCTTTCATCATACAAAAAACCTGTTTTTTTCATTGATTTCAAAAGGGGCTATGGAATTATTTTATCGAACATTTCAAATGCAGCCTTAACCGCTTGATTGTCTTCCGGGATGTCAATGGTCGGGCGTCCGTTTAAATCATATTCATATACGTCGTTATCTTCAGGAATGGTTCCGGCAAATTCCAGGCCATTTTCTTTAATCATATTTAAAACCTTGTCAGACGGAGGCTCTTTAATCTGGTTGATGATGAGGTAGCTTTTTAAGACACCGATGTTCAAATTTTTTGCCAGATCATGAATTCGAATGGCCGCCTGGAGGCCGCGACGAGACGTGTCCGAAACAATAAGAAGAACATCTATGTTGCTGGTGGTCAAGCGACTGATATGTTCCATTCCAGCCTCATTATCCATAACGATATACGGATAGTTTCCGGTCAGTTTTTCCAGAAATCCAGTCAAAAGTGTATTTGCGGCACAATAACATCCCGGGCCTTCAGGCTGCCCCATTACAACGAGGTCGAATCCATCGTCCTCCACAACCGCCTGCTGCAATTTCATGTTCATGAAAATGTCTTTGGTCATCCCGCTGGGCACGATTCCTTTTTTCATTTCTTCACGGCCGTTGCTAAGGGTATCTGTGACGTCAAGACCACAGACTTCATTAAGGTTTGCGTTGCTGTCGGCATCCACTGCAAGGATGGGTGTCTTATCCATCTTTACCAGATATTTGATAAGCATTCCCGCAACAGTTGTTTTCCCGGTGCCTCCTTTACCTGCGAGTGCAATTGAAAACGGCATGGTATTAATTTCCTTTCTAAAATAATATTTAGGTTTTAAAAACCATCATATTTAATCTATAACAACTTTCGTGTAATTATTCCAGTTGAAAGGTTCCGTCAAGCTCCTTTTAGGTTTATAGCATTTAGTGTCGAGATATTTGCAGCAGTTTGACCATCTCAAACTCCTTGCAATAGGCTGGAGCATATGTTAAATTTTGAAAAAAATAAAACTTTTAATCAGATGGAGAATAAAATGGATTTTGAGCTGACAAAATCACAAAAAGAAATCCAGAAAGCGGCCAGGGATTTTGCCAAAGGTGAATTTGACAAAGATCTCGCCCTTGAGTTGGAAAAAAAACACGAATTTCCCGAAAAGATATGGAAAAAAGCCGCTGACCTGGGATTCATCGGTATTCACTTTCCGGAGCAATATTCGGGACAAGGGCTCGGTGTTCTCGAGAACATTTTAGTTGCAGAAGAATTTTGCAGCAGGGATTCTACCATCGGCAGTGCAGTGATACTTGCCAATTTTGCATCTGAATGCGTTTTGCGTTTTGGAAGTGACGCCCTTAAAGAAAAATTTTTGCCGCCCGTTGCAGAGGGTAAAATGCTTTCTGCCGGAGCGTTTACAGAGCCTGATCACGGTTCCGATATTACAAGGATGGATACGACAGCGCTAAAGGATGGGGACGAATGGGTCATAAACGGATCAAAAATATTCATAACCAATGGTGAAATCGCCGGCTATTTCTGTGTTCTATGCCAGACCGATCCTGAAAGCAAACCGACCTACCGGGGAATAAGCTTGATCCTGGTGGAGGCGGACCGGAACGGCATTTCTGCGACGGATGTGGGTGAAAAGATGGGAATCCATATGATGTCCACAGCAGAGGTAAATTTTAAAGATGTCCGTGTTCCGGCTTCAAATCTTATCGGAAAAGAAGGAAAAGGGTTCTATCATGTTCTTGAATTTTTTGATGAAAGCAGGATACTCATTGCCGCCCAGGCGCTTGGAACAGCCCAGGGCGCTTTTGACCGTGCATTGGCCTATGTAAAACAGAGGGAACAGTTCGGCAAAAAAATTGCTCAGTTCCAGGTCACGCAACACAAACTGGCAGATATGGCTACAAAAATCGAACTTTCCAGACTCATTACTTACAAGGCTGCCTGGAACTTTGATCAAGGGCGCATCGACCCAAAACTAACGTCCATGGCAAAGATGTATGCAGCCCGGACGGCGGTGGAAGTTGCTGATGAAGCCATCCAACTGCTTGGCGGATACGGATATATGGCAGAGTATGAAGTCGAACGCTTTTACCGGGATGCCAAGATCACGGAAATTTATGAAGGCACCAAGGAGATCCAGAAAAACACGATTGCCGGTGCTGTTATCGGAAGGTTGAAATAAATATACAAGAAAGGAGGTTTTATGTTAAATATTGTCAAAAAATCCATGTTGACCGGTATCGGCTTGGCCCTAATTGCAAAGGACGAGGTTGAAGATTTGGCCAAGGAACTTGTCAATAAGGGAAAAATGTCAGAAAATGAAGGAACGAAGTTTCTGGAAGATCTTCAGAAAAGGTATGATGAAACCCAAAAGAAGCTGGAAGAAAAAGTTCAGCGAGCGGTTAAGGATTTTATGAAAAAAGCTGATGTTGTTTCCAGAGACGAATTAAAAGGATTGAAAAAGGAAATAAGGGATCTTAAAAAAGCGATCAGCGAAGCAGGGGATACGTCAAAGTAAGGTTGCGCCGGTTGTAGTGAAGCACTTTGTCGTCAGGAACACATCCATTTTAGGTACAAACAACATTCTTTTCAAATGCTGAGCATAAGAAAAATCGGTGTCGTAGGCCGAACCTACCGAAATCTTAACCGATACCGTCAGATACTGGCGATTCTTTTTAAGTATGGTTTTGGCGACCTGATAGAGCTTCTAAAGATCGATCAGTACATAGAGGTCGGACTTCAGCTCATTTCAAGAAATCGGCCTAAGCGTCTTGAAAAACTTTCAAGGGCAGAAAGGGTGAGAATGGCCTTTGAAGAACTCGGTCCCACCTATGTGAAACTCGGCCAGGTTCTTTCCACCCGCCCTGACCTCATTCCGCTTGATTTTACACAAGAACTTTCCAAACTTCAGGATAAAGTTCCCCCCTTTTCTTTCAATGAAGCAAAAAGGACTGTTGAATCGGAGTTCGGTAAACCTCTTGACGAACTTTTTGTTTTTTTTAGCGAAACACCGGTTGCCTCCGCATCCATCGGCCAAGTACACAAGGCCGGATTAAAAGATGGTGAAATGGTGGCGGTAAAGGTCCAACGACCCGACATTAAAAAGATCATCGAAATCGATCTTGAAATTATGCTTCATATGGCAACACTGGTAGAGGGAAACATCAAAGAGATGGCCCCGTATCGACCGGTTAAAATCGTGGAAGAATTTGCCAGAACCCTCGAGCGGGAAATCGACTACACCATTGAAGCCAGCAGTATGGAACGATTTGCCCGCCATTTTCTGGACGATCCTAACATCTATATACCAACGGTTTTCAGAAACATGTCCACCGAACATGTTCTTACCATGGAACTGATGGATGGGATTAAAATATCTGAAACCGACAGGCTTGATGAAGCCGAACTCGACCGGAAGAAGATTACTTCCCGCGGGGCCGATTTTTACTTAAAACAAGTGTTTGATCTCGGTTTTTTTCATGCAGACCCTCATCCGGGAAATATTTTTATTCTTCCTGAAAATGTCATTTGTCCGATCGACTTCGGTATGACAGGGGCAGTGGATCGTCAGACCAGAGAAGATTTTGTCGATTTGATAGACAGCGTTATCCATCGGCACGAAGCAAAGGTGACTCAGGTGCTTTTGAAACTGACCCACTGGGAAGAAGAGCCTCATATTAGACAGCTGGAAAAGGATGTATCAGACTTTATGGGTCAGCACCTTTATAAGCCGTTGAAGGATATTGAAATCGGAAAGCTTTTGAACAATTTGCTTGAGCTGGCGTCGCGCCATCGTCTTATGATTGCTCCTGATATCTTCCTTATGATGAAGACGCTGACCATGGTGGAAGGTGTGGCCCTGGCACTCGATCCGGATTTTGACATGATCGCTCAGGCTGAACCTTTCATAAAACGAGTTAAATTTGAACGGTTCTATCCCGGTAGAATCGCGGATGATATGATGCAACTCGGGTCTCAAATGTTTCAATTTGCTCAGCAGTTTCCTAAAGATTTGCTAGAGATTACCCGGCTGGTCCGACATCAGAAACTGTCTTTAAAAATGGAGCATAAAGGGCTTGAGTCCATGCTGGCGACCCATGACAGGGTCAGCAACAGAATTTCATTTTCAATCATCATTGCCGCACTGATTATTGGCTCGGCACTTATCGTTATTTCCGAAACTCCGCCCCTGTTTTACGGAATATCTTTGATCGGAATCGTGTTGTTCTCAACCGCAGCCATAATGGGAATCTGGCTTCTTATTGCGATACTGAGAAAGGGAAGACTATAGTATCGTGTATCCGGGTCCTTCTCCTCCTTCCGGGCATGTCCATGTTATATTTCCATACGGATCCTTTATATCACACGTTTTGCAGTGCAGACAATTGGATGGATTCAGCTTGAGTCGGCGTGTTGATGTCTTTGGGTCGGTTTCGATTTCGTATACATCACCCGGACAGAATCTTGTGCATGGTGATTGATAGGTTTTAAAACATTCATTGACGCAAATGTCTTTATCGTGAACGATAATGTGACTGGGCTGATCCTCCCTGTGCATGGTTTTGGATAGATACACACCGGTAAGTTTGTCTACAAACAAAACGCCGTCCAATGTTTTAGTTTCAGGCTCCGAACGAACATTCTTATGGCTATCTTTTGCAGGATTTAATGTATCGGAATCGGGTTGGATCGGCATTTTATCGATAAAACCCCGACCCTTGGAGATATATTGAGCACCGATGTGTATCCATTTTATCGGGCCCTTCTTTGAAAGAGCCTGGGAAAAATTCCTGGCCTCATAAATTTCCTCGCCTGCCCAGTTGTTTTCAAACCATTGGGAATAAATGCCGAGGGTTTCTTGTGTAACATTATTCTTTTCAAGAGCGTTTATGATCGCCTCTGCCGCCAGCATACCCGACTTCATGGACAAATGAACCCCTTTTAAACCCGGCGTATTCTGCATTGCTGCACATCCACCTACAAAAACGCCGCCGTCTACGGCCAACCTGGGAATGGTGAAATAGCCGCCGGATGAAACGGTTCTTGCACCCTGCTCCAGGACTTTTCCGTTTTGAATGATGTCTGCTACAAAAGGATGCTGTTTGAATTTTATGAATTCGTCATATAGATCCAGCATGGGATTTTGGTAGCTGAGTCCCACAAGAAAGCCGATGGCTACCCTGTTATTTTTAATCTCATAAATAAACCCGCCCCCCGGTATGTCCAAACCCAGGGGATATCCAAGGGTATGAATGTCATTTGTGTCGTTTGCCGTAAAGAAATTATTTTCCGGAAGCTGAATCACTTCTTTGATTCCGGATTCAAATGTCTGGGGCATTTTATCGGAAAAAAGATTTAGTTTTTGTGAGATATCCTTTGTCAGGCTGCCCCTTGCCCCTTCGCCGAACACCGTTACCTTGGCCAGCAAATCGATTCCAGGTTCAAAATTGCTCTTGGGATGTCCATCCTTGTCAAGACCTTTGTCACCGGTGCGTACACCAATAATCGTACGTTGATCTTTAGCATAGAGAACTTCTTTGCCCGCGAAACCCGGAAAAATATTTATGCCGAGGTCTTCGGCGATGCTTCCCAACCACCGGGTGAACCTGGAAAGGCTGATGATAAAGAAACCTTTATTGTGCATATATCTGGGGACTATGGGAACGCGAAAGTGTTTTTTTTGAGTTAAAAAATAAAACCCGTCCTCTTTTACCATTGATTCAATAGGGCATTCTTTTTCCAAATAATTCGGAAACAGCTCCTTTAAGGCAATCGGATTCAGGACAGCGCCACTCAATGCATGAGATCCTATTTCCGCACCCTTTTCGATCAATGCCACTTCAAGAGTTATATTTTTTTCCTTGGCGAGTTGCATCAGCCGGATGGCACCTGCAAGACTTGCAGGACCACCGCCTACAAAAAGTACATCAAAATCGATTTTTTCACGCTCAATATTCATTTTTTTAAAAACCCCGAATGTTAATATCAGTTAAAAAATTTGTAATTCAAGTTTCGCACGCTTTATTTTTATAAACGCCATGACAGCGCATCAGGTCTATAAACTATGTTAAGGTTTGATATTAGCACGTATCATGATATTTTTTGTTTGTAAACCAGATCTACATCACCGATCCGAGAAAACCCTTTCGAATCACAATACAATGGGACACGCCATCGCTTCATTGCACCGAAGTCAAATTGGTCTTGATGAATATTATAAGGCGTGAAACTTGAGGTATAAATCTTTCGATGGTTTTAGAGTGCGGATCTAACCATATTAGAAGCCACCTCAAAATAATCTTTTAGCTCAATTTCGGCGTTGGAACCTCGTTTTAAGTCCTCGACATACTTGAGTATACCTGCGGGTTAAAACTCGGCTCCGCCTTGATCTTGAACCAAAATCTTTATTTTGAGATAGCTTCTAAATTAAATGAGTTATGGTAACGATTTCTTCTATTCTTCCTGAAGGGAGGCCTGCTCAACACGGTTGCGGCCGTTTTCTTTGGCGAGGTACAGGGCCTCGTCTGCTCTTGCAATCAACTCATCCACGGTTGATTTTCCATTACAGGTTGCCACACCCTGGCTGGTGGTAAAAGGGATGCTTACCCCGTCAACATCTGCATTTTTTTCATTTATTTTGAGTCTAATCCTTTCGGCGACGGTAAATGCATCTGCCTCCTTTGCTCCAGGCAAAACAACAATAAATTCCTCTCCGCCAAATCTTCCGACAGCATCGTATGCTCTGATGGCTTCTTCCACCCGATTCATACTCTCGCGAAGGACTGCGTCACCGGCAAGGTGTCCGAATGTATCGTTTATTTTTTTAAAATGGTCGAGGTCAAGCATTGAAATACTGATATGTGCGTTATCTCTTTTTGCCCTGGAAAGTTCATTACCAATAAGCGATAGAATGGCCCGGCGATTCAGAACGCCTGTCAACGGATCCGTCCGCGATTGTATTTCCAGTTTTTTTTTGGCTTCCAGCAATTCGGACTGCAACTGAACGATTCGTTGGCCGGCTCGTACGCGCACACGAAGTTCATGCATGTCAAAAGGTTTGGTGATGTAATCATCTGCACCGGCATCCATGCCGGTGACAATATTCTCTTTTGATTCTTTTGCCGTAAGCAATGTCACATAGGTATATTGATCTTCTTTATTCGAATCTTCACGAATTTTTCGGCAGATTTCGATGCCCTCCATACCCGGCATCATCCAATCAAGGATGGCCAGTTTTGGCGCATCCGCTTCTTGTAGCTTTTTCCAAGCATCGTTCCCATCGGTGGCAGAGACGACATCGTAGCCCCATTTGGTCAACATGTTTTCCAGAATCAGACGGGAGGTAACATCATCTTCAGCAATTAATATTCTCATTGAATGTTCCTAATCTTTTGCCAGCAATTTCAGGCTCAAGCTTTTTTATCAATACCTCGAATTGTTCATCGAGTTTCGGGATCAGTGAAGCCGTTTTAGTCAGATCTTTTGTTTCGCCCGCAATTTCAATTTGATACAAAAGCTCTTTTAAGGCCGTTGCACTGACGTTTGCAGCAGCACCTTTGAGAGAGTGTGCTTGACGATGTATCACATCGGTGTCCCTATTATCAAACGCTTCTTTTATGATACCGATTTGATATAGAGAATCTTCAATGAACTCTTCAATAATCTCTTTTGCGAGCTCTTCATCGCCCAAGAGCCGCTCGAGAAAACTATTTTTATCAAAAATATCGTCTTTGGGCAATGACTCATGGACAATTTCCGCTTCATGTGCCCTTTGTGGTTCGTTGAGCCACTTTTCAATCACATCACACAGTTTCTTTGGATGGATCGGTTTGGCGATATAGTCATCCATGCCGGCATTAAGACATTTTTCGCGATCACCTTTTAAAGCATGAGCCGTCATCGCGATAATTGGAATTCTTTTTGATCCACCATCAGCTTCAAGGTTTGAATACGAATCATCAGCCGATTCGGTGTTGAGCTCTTTCTCCCATTTTCGAATTTCATCTGTTGCCTCGTAACCATCCATTCCCGGCATTTGGCAATCCATCAAAACAATATCGTATGGAGTTTTTTTGAGAGCTTCGAATGCTTCTTTGCCGTTCTTAACAACATCAGTATTGAATCCGAATTTTTTCAGGGTGCTCAATGCCACTTTTTGGTTGGTGGGGTTGTCTTCAGCCAAAAGAATACGAGCCGTTCGCATTTGTTTCTCAATAGAAGTGTGTCGGGTGAAAATAGACATGGGTTGTTCCGGAGCTGTTTCATTCCGCAGTCCGGAAACTGTTACAAGACAATCGTAAAGCTGTGACTGTTTGACCGGCTTTGTTAGATATCCGGCAAAACCGATTTTTTCGAGCCGCTGGGCATCGCCGCGTTTGCCGATTGACGTCATCAATATAAGTATCATATTTTTCAAATCAGAATCCTGTTTGATCTTTCGTCCAAGGGTTTCTCCGTCCATTTCCGGCATCTGCATATCAAGTATGGCAAGATCAAACGGACAGTTATTATCAATCGCGTGTCGCATTTTTTTCAGCGCTTCATCACCGCTGGATGCCTCATCGAATCGGCAGTCCCAGGACTTCAACTGCTCCCTTAAAACATGTCGATTGGTTGCATTATCATCGACGATCAGAATATATTTATCTCTAATGTCTCCGGGAAGGATCTCCCTTTCCATCGATGGTTCAGGCTGCTTTTCAAATGCAGCCGTAAACCAAAATTTAGAACCTTTGCCTTCTTGGCTTTCTACACCGATACGTCCACCCATCATCTCAGAAAGCTGTTTGGATATCGTGAGTCCCAAACCTGTTCCGGAAAACTCGCGGGTGCTGGAGCTGTCCAACTGTGAGAAAGGCTTGAAAAGTTTTTCCATTCGATCATGGGGGATACCGATTCCTGTGTCAATGATTTCAAATCGGATGGTGGCAGATGTTATATCATTTTCTTCTAAAGAAACGTGGATGGCTATTTCACCTTTTTCAGTAAACTTGATGGCGTTACCGATCAAGTTTATCAGTATCTGACGCAATCTTCCAGAGTCTCCAAACAATAATAGTGGAACATGTCGGTGGATATTAGAGACAAATTCCAAACCCTTTTCATGCGCCTTTAGTGCCATAAGATCTCCCACTTCATCGAGAGTACCCCTTAAGTCAAAATCAATAGTTTCCAGTTCAAGCTTGCCGGCTTCTATTTTGGAAAAATCGAGAATGTCATTAATAATTCTCAGCAATGAATCTGCGCTGTTTTTAATGGTTTCAGCAAACTCCGTCTGTTCAGCACTCAATGGCGTATCCAAAAGAAGGTTCGCCATCCCAATGACCCCGTTCATGGGTGTACGGATTTCGTGGCTCATGTTGGCAAGGAATTCGCTCTTGGCATTACTGGCGGCTTCTTCTTTCAAGGCCAGATGGTTGGCCTTCTCTATAGCAATTTTAAGATTTCGGTTGGTTTCCTCCATATTTTTTTGAGCCTGAATCAAGGCCCACTGTTCTTTTTTGCGATTCGTGATATCGAAGAAGACTCCGCTTATATGTTCAATTTCTCCGTTTTGGTTGCAAATTATTTGCCCCCTGTCCTGTATCCATACGATTTCGCCGGTTGCTTTTTTTATTCTGTATTCTCTTACAAACGCTTTGTCCTTTTTTAGAGCGCTGACCATCATCTGACGTACTAAATTAACATCTTCCTCAAAAATTACATCGGACCATTTCATTTGTTTTGAATTAAACTGGTCTGCATCATATCCTATCAGGGACTTAATTTTGTTGTCGAAAAGCTTAACCGTAAAATCTTTGTATCCCCGGTATACAAGACTTGGAAGATTATTGATGAGCAATCTGTATTCTTGTTCACTTTTACGCAGGGCCTGTTCTCGTATTTTCAAAGAAGATGCCATTTCGTCAAAGGCCAACGCCAGATCACGAACTTCATCACTTCCATTGGGAGTAATGTGTGTTTGCCAGTTTCCTTTGGCCAAATTCTTCGCCGCTAGACTCAATGCTTCAATAGGGTGGGTAATTCTTTTGGCCACCGACAAATAAATCACCATAACAAGCAAGATAGAGACCAGGGCAATTGCAACAAAGAACCATCGGAGGTATTTTAGCGAAGATAGGATCTGATACTTTGGGACGACCAGTGCTATGGAATAATTGGCCGATCGTACCGGTGCAAATATGATGGCCATTTCTTGACCAAGCTTCGGATCGGTAAAGAAAGCAAAGCCCTCTTTACCTTGGATCATTTCTTTGCCGATCAGAACCAGCGCTTTGGATGGCTCCTCGGTAATTTTCATCCGAACAGCGACCTTTTCACCGATTTCGTTGAGGACGGGCCTGCCCTTATTGTTCAGTTTGAGATGAATGGTTTTAGCAGGATCCCAATGATACACATAAATGCCATTGTGTTCGACCAGACATAACTTGGATAATTTACCGAAATCTCTGAGAATTTCGTCATGAACCTCGTTGATCAGAGACTCGATGACATCCCATTGGATGGTTCCGCCCACCATGCCCAGGATACTGTTGCCCGACTCGGATAAAATCGTAGCACCGACCACCACCTGACGGACACCGGTGGTGTATGAGATAATAGGATCTGATACATAGGTCCGTGCATCCGCCATGGGATTGTTCCCCACCAGGTATTGCCAGTAGTTTCGTTTGGCGATGGATTTCAGCCTGGCTTTTGGGTTTGCATCGTCAAAACTGGCCAATCCGCCGTAGGCTGGGTTGCCGCCGGATGTCACATAGTAATTGGAGTTTGGCGCGCCCAAAAATAGTTTCTCATATGTGCCATTATAGCGCTTAAACTCCTTATGAAAAAAAGGCCCGATTTTCTGCCAGTCCATGGTGCGTATCAGGGAAGTGTTGGCGTAAGTGGAAACCTCGGAAACGCGCTGTGCGAAATATCCCGAGAGTTTTTCTGCTCCGGCCCGAAGATAACCCTGAGCCGAAATGATATACAGGTTGCGGAATTGTCCGGTGATATACCAAAGGGATACGGTCGTTACAATCACCAGCGGTAATAGGACCGTACACAAAGTGGTCGATATGAGTTTTTTGCTCAGTTTCATATGGTTATCGCAGATGGAAAAACAGTGTCAAAAATTGAATTCTGCCATTGTTTTAAATAAAGAGATTTTATTCAGTGATAGATAAGCAATAAGTATGCCGGATTTTATTGAAGAAGGAAATATTAAAAACTTAGTAAATTTAAATGGTTATTTATCGGATTTTGGCGATTTTTTCGATAAAAATTTGACAAAAATGGATGATGACTGTCAAAATGTTGACTATAATGGGGACCGTTGACGAACCCTATGCTATGAGGAGAGAGATTTAACAGCTTGAGCGATGTCGTGACTAAAGTTGGCAATCAATTGGCTGTATGCAGCGACAAGTGCTGAATACGTGGTTTCGGTGACGGATTCAGTGTATTGTGATCTTTTTGTCAATAGGACGGATTTGCCGGAAGCGTCTATAATAGCCCATTGGGTGGCAAAGGTGGCTTTTTCGCCGAGTTTCCCATCCATCCAAATAATGTTAATGTCTATCTGGTAATCGATATGGGAAGATTGTTTCCAGGGGAAGATGACAACATCCTCCGTGCAGAGTAACCGGGATATGTTCTCGGCGAGAACACGGGTAATATTGTCTTTTAATGGCTCTGCCCAGTTATCAAGCTCAGCAAGCTCGAGTTCATCGGGGTTGACTCGTGTCACGATCTCTGGTCGATCGAGATATCCTGGCAGATCAAGAGGACCAATACCTATGGTTTTACATTTATTTCCTTTCTCATCCTGTTTTTCAACCACAGGTTGTACCAGCGGGCTTAAAATGTAGAATTTGGTCCCTGCGCTCGATCTTAGGACACAACCCACCGAGATCAAAGAAATAACGCCCAATATTAATATTGTCAGAGCCGGGTAATATTTTTTCATGGTTTTCACCTATCGTCTCCAATGTCTACAGTTTTGCCTCGAACTATAGATTCAGGATGTCTGTTAAGATAATCCGCCAAATTACGTATGGATCTTGCTGCAGATGAAAATTCTTTTAGTGTCGTTGTCAGTTCCACTGTTGTGATGGAGTTTTCTCCGACAACGTTTTCAATGCTCATAAGTGTCTTATCCGCTTGTTTCGATGCTTCGGTAACCATTTTTACAAGTTCTTGGAAGTTAGATGACAAGGGACCAATCTGCTGGTCCATATTTTGAGCAAGCGCACTATACGACTCAAGAACCACATTTAACTTGTTCAGCAGAGGTAAAAACTGTTTGTTGATATTATAAAATACCTTTCTTGCATCTTTCATGGCCAGTTTCGTAGATTGTAGCGTCTCCATTATTTCAGGTGATTCCAACAGGGCATCAATTCGATTCAGCGAAGACGATACCTTGTCAACAATTTCCTTAATGGGAAGATTTTCTAGGGTCTTTGTCAATTTTTCAAATTTGGAAGGAATTGTCGGAATTTCTTGGCATTGTTCATTTTCCCCCACAAATATGGCCTTTTCTTTCGGATAGAAATTGAGCTCTATTTGCAGCTGGCCGGTTACCACGCTTTGCAGACCCAGCTCAGCTCTCAACCCCTGCTTTATGAGTTGATTGCAATATTCATATATTTCTTTAACACCACCGGACTTTTTGGTAATAGATTGCTTGATCTTACCTGATGTCAGCTCAACAATAACTTGAATGTAAAAGGATGATTTCAAGGGATCTTGTATCACGGAAATATCCGTCACCTCACCAATCTTTACACCCAGAAAAACAACAGGCGCTCCCACATTCAAGCCTTTCACAGAATCTTGAAAAAATAGCACGAATTTATATCTTTCCTTCAGAAAGTCTCCGGAGCCAAAGATGAGAACGGCGGCGACAACCAAAGCCAACGCACTAACGACAAAAATACCGATGACGGTTTTACTGGCTCTTTTACTCAAGATATATTTCCTTTCGTGTCTCCCCTCATAAGGAAATTTAACACTTTTAGATTTTGGGTATGTTCAAGCAACATCCTGGGGTTTCCTTGGGCAATTATCGTTCGGGTTTCCGGGTCGAGAAATACAGAGTTGTTACCGATGGCGAAGATGCTTGCCAGTTCATGGGTTACAACGACGATGGTTGCTCCGAGGCTGTCTCTTAGCTCTAATATAAGATCATCCAGCCTTTTTGCACTGACAGGGTCAAGCCCTGATGACGGTTCATCGAAAAACAGAATATCCGGATCCAATGCAATGGCACGTGCAAGTGCGGCACGTTTCCGCATGCCTCCACTGATCTCCGAAGGATAGAAATCCTCAAATCCTGATAGACCTACCATGGCAAGCTTTAAAAACACCAGCTCCCAGATTTCATTATGTCCCAGATCCGTGTATTCCTCCAGCGGGAACGCTACATTTTCAGCCAGGGTCATAGAACTCCAAAGTGCACCATATTGATAGAGAATTCCGATATGTTTCATGATGTTTTTTCTAGCGGAAAGGTCTGCCTCCCAAAAGCTCAAATCGTTATAAAAAATCTGTCCTCTTGCAGGTTCCTTAAGTCCCACCATGATCTTCATGAGTGTGGTTTTCCCACAACCACTGCCCCCCATAATAATAAAGATATCACCACGATTTATCGTAAAATTAAGATCTTTCATGACAACAAAGCTGCCATAGGCCATGGTTAGGTCGCGTACAGTGATGCATGGATCGCTTTTCGTGGTTTTTTGAGGGGTAACCATTTTTCTCATTAACCATTATAAATTCGGGTTAGATGCCAATGACGTTACACATGATGGTTATAATCGCTGTTGCTACGATAATACTGACAATGGATGTGACCACCGCCGAGGTGGTTGCATCTCCCACATCGGATGCACTGCGTCCGCACTGCATCCCCCTGAGGCATCCTGCCAGAGCCACCAGAACACCAAAGACAACGCTATGAAAAAGTCCGATCCAGAGGTCATTCAGGCTGACAGCGCTTTTGGTCTGGATATAATACTGGAACATATTGATGTTCAACATTCCCCCGGCAACAATCGATCCGCCTAAAATGCCCATAAGATCCGCATAGAGGCACAGAAGGGGCATCATGAGAACCAGGGCCAGCATTCTTGGTAACACCAGATATTCCATGGGTGAAATACCGAGAGTTTTAAGGGCGTCAATCTCTTCATTCACCTCCATTGCCCCGATCTGGGCGGCAAAGGCGGCCCCTGTTCGACCTGCCATGATGATGCCGGTCATGACCGCCCCCATAACACGGACCATGGCGATACCGACGAGATTGGCAATATAGATTTGCGCGCCAAACATTTTTAACTGTATGGCACCGACAAAGGCAAAAATTAAACCAACCAAAATACTGATGAGAGATACAATTGGAAGTGCCTGTGCACCACATTCCTGGATGGTTATGGTCAGATCAGAACGACGATAACGTGCTTTGCCTCTAAAAAATCTGATAAAAGCTAAAAATGCGCCACCAATGAAAGCAATCATTTCTTTTGCTGATCTGAAAAAATGGATCGTTTCAGCTCCTACGAGAAAAAGGAATGTTTCGTGCTCCTTGACTTTTTTTGCATCAATATTTTCCGGTACAGCTGCGGCCAGTTCAAGAAGACGTTTTGCACCTTTGGGAAGTCCTTCATGATCCAGAAAAATGCTATTTTCAGAACAGAGTGCTTTGATTTTTTTTATCAAGATGAGTAGACTGCTGTCCCATTGGGCGAGATCTTTTGCGTCAAAGGCGACTTTTCGAATATCTATTTCCGACATCAGCTGATTTTGTATTTCTTTAAAAGAAGGCAGGTCGCCGCCAATGCGCCATTCTCCGGAAAGGTGAATCAGCAGTACCCCTTCTATTGGCTCGTTGAAGCTCATTTTCATGGCGTTGGTGCCTCTTTTCATTTCAGGTGTTCAATTGAGGTTTTGTGCCATCAAGACGTTTATTTGAAAGTTGAATGAAACGAAACGATTGTATCGAAAAAAAACAAAAATTTAAAGAGAAAGAAGTAAGTTTGTATTCTTCCATAGCGGATGAATGAACAAGTTGCCTCTAATAAACTTGTGATTTCGACAAATTGTAGAATTTTCGGGACGTATTATGGTGGTACGCCCGGCTGGGATCGAACCAGCGGCTTTCAGCTCCGGAGGCTGACGCTCTATCCACTGAGCTACGGGCGCAATTTATTTTTTGAGGTTTTGAATATATCGACAAATAGTCCATCGGCAGGAGTATGTCAAGCGTGATGACACCCTAAATGACGTGTTTCAGACAATGGCACAATATCTGATACTAAAGAAACGCATCTTTAATTTTTGCGTAAAAGGTCGGCACGTTTTTCAAACAATTCTTTGGCTTCGCCGACCACGTAAAGAGATCCTGCTATGCAGATGACATCTTCCGGAGAAGCGTTTTCAATGGCATGTATGATGGCTTTGTCAACATCCGGAATAATATGAATATCTGAAATTATCTTCCGGGCGACAGGGTAGAGTTTTTCCGTTGCCAGAGCCCGATCAATTTTGGGGCGGGTTAATATGACTTTTCGACAAAGGGGGAGGAGGTCTTTGAGCATGGCTTTATAGGGTTTATCGTCCAATATACCGATGAGCAACGTTATATTGCGATCAGAGAGATTCTCTGAAAGATATTTTGCCAGATGACGGGCGGCATTGAGATTATGGGCACCGTCAAGTAATATCAGCGGCGATGAAGAGACAATTTCAAGCCTTCCCGGCCATCTGTTTTGCTCCAGCCCATCCTTGATGTTTTTTAAGGTAAGGTCGAGATGATTTTTGATGAGCAGCTCACATGCAGCAAGCACCAGGGCCGCATTATTGATCTGATGTTTGCCGATTAATCCGGTTTGAATGTGTCGCCAGACATGATCAATCCCAAAATAATTGAAGCTTGAGTTTCTGTTACGTCGAATTCGAAAAGAATCTCCAAAACGATAGAAAGGCGCTGACTGTGATTTGGCGATGGATGTTAACGCTGAAATGGCATTTTTTTGAGTGACTCCGGTGACGACAGGGACTCCTTTCTTGATAATACCCCCTTTTTCACGGGTGATTTCAGAAATGGTGTTGCCCAGATATAGTTTATGTTCAAGGGATATATTGGTTATGATGCTAAGAGCGGGTGTTATAATGTTGGTTGCATCGAGCCGTCCCCCCATACCGGTTTCGATGACAGCCCATTCAACATTATGTTTACCGAATTCATAAAACGCCATTGCAGTATTAAACTCAAAAAAAGTGGGTTCTCTAGAGCCATAGTACACGTTTTTTACAGCATTATAGGAGGCAACTACGTCTTCATCAGAAACAGGTTGATTGTCTATACAAATTCTTTCATTAAATCTGACCAAATGAGGGGAGGTATAAAGACCGACCTTATATCCTGCTTTGTGAAGAATGGTGGATAGAGCGGAAGCGATGGATCCTTTTCCGTTGGTTCCGGCCACATGAATCGTGTTGAAATTATTCTGGGGGTTTCCCACACCTTTAAGAATATTTCCTATGATGTCCAGGCCCAGGATAATGCCATATCTTCTAAGGCTGTACAGGGTTTCTAGGCAACTGTTGTAAGATGCTTTTGTTGACATTTTTACAGAAAAAACCCGACAAAATGAATCCATTTGCCGGGTTTTAAAATTTTTTTAGAGGTTGACCGCTATTTTTTTCGGTATCTATTTCTGGAAGCCGCTATTCTTTGTCTTCTCAAGGCTTCACGCTGTTTTCGACGTCGATATTCACTTGGCTTTTCATAGGCTTTTTTCATCTTTAATCGTTTAAAAAGGCCGTCATTCTGAACCTTTTTTTTCAGAATGCGCATCGCCTTTTCAAGGTCATTATCAAAAACCTTGACCTCAATATCCTTCAAATTTTTCGCCCCCCTTTTTTTCCATCAACAGCTCATTACGATTTCCGATGGTTATTTTAATATTTGATAAATCTACTCTATTATCGAAAAACAAATTTATTGGCAAGCAAAAATATTTTTTCGCGTGTCTTTTTTTAAAAAAGTGTTCTCAACACCAAGAAAACGACGCTTTTTCTTTTAAGTATAACCTTACGGCAATTTAAAAAAAATGTGTCCGTGCTAAAAATTAGTTCACGGACACATTAAGATACCTGCATTCAATCGTCGTTCGTCTATATTTTTGCAGTATATATAAAATTATAGCTTGGAGACAAGTTCAGCAGTAACGTCCTGTACGCTGGGCTTGCCGTCCAGGGTAATATATTTCATGGCGCCTTGCTGTGCGGCGAGGTCTTTGAAATAATAGGCTGATGCAAGGGTTCCATCCACAGAATTATAATAAATGTCATGACGTTTGCCAATGGCAGCTTCGTCTTGGTCATCATCTCTGGTCTTTAAATCACCGCCACAAACACGGCACTTATCTCCATCGGGCTTGATGGCGTCAATATAGATATTGTTGGGATGGTTATTGTCGTTTACACAGAGCCGACGTCCCATGATCCTGTTTTTTGCAATTTCCCGGTCCAGAAGTATTTCAACGACAATATCAAGCGACATATCGGCTGCTTTAAGCGCTTCATCAAGTTTTATCGCCTGATTCTTATTCCTCGGGAATCCGTCAAGAAGCCATCCATTTTTACAATCATCCTGTTTCAGACGATCGAGGATCATCGGGATCGTAATTTCATCCGGAACCAGATCGCCGCGATCGATATATTCCTTGGCTTTTTCACCCAATTCGGTCCCTTTGCCGATGTTATCACGGAAAATCGCACCGGATTCGATGTGGGGTGTATTGTATTTATCTTTTAAAATCGCTCCCTGAGTTCCCTTACCACTGCCGTTCGGTCCAAAAAACAAAATATTCATGCTTAAGTTCTCCTTTCATCATAGGTTTTAAGATCAATAATATATATCTGTTTCATTAATTTCCTTAGTCTCGGCTTTACTATATAAATAGAGAAATATTGTCAAGGCTTGGTACATAAAAATTAGAGATCTATCCTTTATTCTTTAGGACATCTTTAATCAGTTCCAGAGCTTCGGACCGATTTTTAATGATCTTTGTTAATTTTGCGTCATTCACAAGATCAAGAATTTTTCCAAATAAAGGTGAAGGCTTAAGCCCGAAAATTTGAATCAGATCGCGTCCGGTTACCCATGGCGGTTCATTGCTTAAAGGTTGATAATCATCAAAATATTCGAAAATCATTTTTTTGATAAAGGAAATAAAGGCGTTGTTTTCATGATTTATTTTATGTTTTTTTGCCTGTGTATCCGCGATGGCTGCCAGAAGGAGGGCAGGGGTATATTCACCACATTTTTTATAAAATCGCGTGATCCCTTTTTGAGTTAACGTCTTTTTATCATAAGCTGAAAAAAGAGACAGCGGTTTCATATGGTTTCGGATAATTCCATCCATAAACCGTGTTTCATGATTGGAAAATCTAAGTCTGTGGCTGATTTTTTGAGCCATATCAGCACTTTTACGCGCATGACCATAAAAATGGCATTTGCCGCTGCTGTCCAGAGTTTTCATCAGGGGTTTTCCAATGTCGTGCAAAAGGATCGCACATTTGATCAGCGCCGATCTGTTTTTATCGATGTATTGATGGATTTTGGCAGAAATATCCGGCAGAATTTTTCCGGGATCATTAAGTATGGTTTCAAGATGGCCATAAGCTCGCATGGTATGTTCAAAACCATCAAAATGATGATGATGGTTCTGATAGCATCCTTTTAAGCGGTCAAGATCAGGGAAGATAGCGGTTAAAAGTCCGCTATTTGCCATTTGGGAAAGATAAAGATAAGATGTTGATGTGCCGAGCATTGTTAAAAGTTCCACCCGAATTCGTTCACCCGGGATGTTTTTTAATAATTTTGTATTAGATTTTATCGCCTGGGATGTTTTGGTTTCGATTTCGAAATTTAGGCACGCACCAATTCTGAAAGCCCGTATCAAGCGCACCGGATCTTTTTTGAAAATTTCCTTTGAAACCATCCGGACCTTTTTATCTGCAATATCCTGAAGACTGTCGAGACAGTCCATAATTTTTTCTGAATATACGTCGTAAGCAATGGCGTTGATGGTAAAATCCCTTTGATTGAGGTTATCTTCAATGGAGGTGCCATTCAAGGAAGTGATGTCGAAAATTCTATCGCCTGATATCACCCTGATTGTCATCCGGCCGGGCTTTCCAAGCCTGACAATATGTCCGTCTGATTTGGCGATTAATATTTTTGCAAATTTTTCTGGATTTCCGGTAACAGCGATGTCATAGTCAGTGGGGATTCGACCGAGAAGCAGATCTCTGACTGAACCGCCAACAATGTAGGTACCTTTAAGTCGTGGCAAGATATTTTTATTGAATGAAATCATTATCTCATATTTAATATCATCAATTTTTAGTTGTGTCTATCCGGATACCTGTATGAACAAAACAAAAAAAAAGGTTTTAAAAGTTGCCGTTACAGGGGGGGCGGGTTCCGGTAAAACATCTGTATGCAATCGATTGAAAGAACTTGGTGTTAAGGTTATAAGTGCTGATGAAATGGCAAAGAAAGCTGTTGCACCGGGTTCGGAAGCGTTAACAAAGATCATCCGTTATTTTGGTAATACCGTATTGTTGGCCGATGGTACGTTAAATCGAAAAATGTTGCGGCGAATGATTACTGATGACGACGACGCCCGGCTTACTTTGGAACGATTTTTGCATCATGAGATAACGAAAATGATTCAAAAAAACGTCGTTTGTGCGGAAAAAAAAGGGTGTCGTATTGTGGTAATCGAAGTTCCCCTTCTTTTTGAACTGGGTATGAAAGAGAAGTTCGACTGGGTCGTCGTTGTAAGTGCCGACAAGGGATTAAGGGTTAAGCGGCTAATGGAACGTGATCAAACGTCACGTGATGCGGCTGAGGACCTTATAAATGTTCAGATGCCGGATGAAGAGAAAATTGTCCGGGCTGATTATGTCGTGTCAAATGAAGGTTCAATGGAAAAACTGTTAGCGTCCGTTGATGTTTTATTCAAAGATCTTAACAAAACCACAAAAAGATAAAAAGCGCTTGACAGGAAATGAATCATGATATATTGAGTTTTTCATAGAATATAGACATACCTGTTGGATCCCACCATTTGGAGAGAATACCATATTCTTCAATCTTATTTCATGAAAACTCATATTCTTCCATCAAAGCCGATATGGATCCATTTGAAAATCAGATAGTTCTAATCATCCTGAATGTTATTCAAAACAATAATGGAATTGTGGAATGATCGTTTTCGTGAAATATTAAACCATGCTGGCGAATACACATATAATTTGACTGGCAGGAGGCATAAAATTCATATTTAAACTTAAATGGAGCAATTTATTACTCGATCTGCCTGATTTGTTGCACATCAAGAATTCATATAAATCCTCGACATATCTGCGGATATGCCTATCGAAGATCCCAATATTTATTCAGATCGGTTTTCAAAAATTTTATGCATTTATAAGGCAAAATGATCGCAAAATAACGGAAATATACATGGGAGGGATAATTTTTTAATGAACATCGTTGAGCTTAAAGAAAAAAAGATCAGAGAGCTGAATCTTTTGGCAAAAGAGTTCAAAATTGACGGGGCTGCCGGAATGAGAAAACAGGAGCTTATTTTTGCTCTGTTACAGGCAGAGATCGAAAAAACCGGTTTGATATTCGGAGAGGGCACACTCGAAATACTTCCGGATGGATTCGGGTTTTTACGGGCGCCCAATTATAATTATTTGCCAGGACCGGATGATATTTATGTATCACCATCTCAAATACGTCGATTTAATCTACGAACCGGGGATACGGTATCCGGACAGATTCGCCAGCCAAAGGAGACGGAAAGATATTTCGCCCTATTAAAGGTTGAGGCGGTCAACTATGAAGATCCGGAGGTGGCCAGGGAAAAAATACTTTTTGACAACCTGACACCGCTTTATCCGGACAGGAAGGTCATGCTTGAATCCGATTCTGATAGTTATTCCGTGAGAATCATGGACCTTTTAACGCCTATTGGTTTTGGTCAGAGGGGTTTGATTGTTTCACCGCCGAGATCCGGCAAGACCATGCTCTTGCAGTCCATTGCCAACAGTGTTAGTGCCAATCATAAAGACATTGTTTTATTTGTTCTCCTTATTGATGAGCGGCCGGAAGAGGTTACGGATATGGTACGATCCGTCGATGGTGAAGTGATCAGTTCAACCTTTGATGAGCCTGCTGAAAGACATGTTCAGGTTGCTGAAATGGTTATTGAAAAAGCCAAGCGCCTGGTAGAACATAAAAAGGATGTTGTCATTCTGTTGGACAGCATTACGAGACTTGCCCGGGCCTATAACTCTGTTATTCCTCCCAGCGGGAAAATTCTTTCCGGAGGTGTTGATTCAAACGCTCTTCAGCGTCCAAAACGCTTTTTCGGAGCTGCCAGAAATATCGAAGAGGGTGGGAGCCTTACCATTATCGCAACAGCCCTGGTTGACACCGGAAGCCGTATGGATGAGGTTATCTTCGAAGAGTTCAAAGGAACCGGCAACATGGAGATTCAACTCGATCGAAGACTTGCCGACAAGCGGGTATTTCCTGCCATAGATATCAAGAAATCAGGCACACGAAAAGAAGAGCTTCTCTTGTCCAAGGAAACACTGAACCGTGTATGGATTCTAAGGAAGTTACTTTCCTCGTTAAATCCTGTTGACAGTTTAGAATTTTTACTTGATAAAATGAATGGGACCAAAGATAATAAAATGTTTCTAGATTCAATGAACACATAAGAAAAGATGAGGAGGTTTAGAATATATGAAAACGGACATTCACCCTGAGTATGCAGAAACAACCATAAGGTGCGCTTGTGGAAATGTTTTGGAAGTGGGATCGACAAAATCGGATATAAGTGTAGAGATTTGCTCGAAATGCCATCCTTTTTTTACCGGCAAACAGAAACTTGTGGACACTGCAGGTCGAATTGAGCGTTTCCGCAAGAAATATGAAAAATTTCAGAATCAATAGACAGCCCATTCACCAAATTCTGGTAAACCCTCTCATTGAGATAGAAAAGGTGATGGGCGGTTTATTTTTGGCGCCGGCAATCCTCCTGAGGAGGATAACACTTGATAATCCCACAGTTTTAATCTTAATGAGTCTGTAAAAAATGATTGATAGATTAACAGGCGTTGAAGATCGCTTTTTGGAGGTTGAGAAGCTTTTAAGTGATCCCGAGATCATCCAGGATCGGGAGGCATATCAAAAATATAGCCGGGAGCATGCTGATCTGAGCAAAATTGTAACGGTCTATAGAACATACAAGCAGACCCTTATAGAACTTGATGAAAGCATGGAATTAATAAAGGACAAAGACCCGGATATAAAAGAGATGGCCCGGGATGAAGTCGAGGCCCTGACGCTTAAAAAAGACACCCTCGAGCATGATCTCAAAAAACTGCTTTTACCCAAAGATTCCAAAGATGATAAGAATGTTATTCTTGAAATTCGGGCCGGTACCGGCGGTGAAGAGGCCGGGCTGTTTGTCAGTGATCTGTTTAGAATGTATAATAAATATGCAGAATTCAAAAACTGGAAAGTCGAAGTCTTGAACCATCATCCAACCGGCATCGGTGGATTAAAGGAGGTCATTGCCATGATCCATGGCAAAGGGGCATACAGCTGCTTAAAATATGAAAGCGGCATCCATCGTGTTCAGCGTGTTCCGGAAACCGAAACCCAGGGGAGGATACACACTTCCGCCGTTACCGTTGCAGTTTTACCCGAAGCCGAAGATGTGGAAATTCATATCGATCCCGGAGACATCAAGGTTGATGTCTATCGAGCCACCGGACCGGGCGGTCAGAGTGTGAACACAACCGATTCAGCCGTGCGTATTACCCATCTGCCGACAGGTATCGTTGTGACATGTCAGGATGAAAAATCGCAACTGAAAAATAAAAACAAGGGAATGAAAGTTCTTCGTGCCCGCATTCTTGATCGTGTCACAAGAGAGCAGGATGAAAAAAGATCTCAAGAGCGAAAGAGTCAGATTGGGGATGGAGACAGAAGCGGAAGGATAAGAACATATAATTTTCCACAAGGAAGAGTAACCGATCATAGAATCGGGCTTACGCTGTATAAACTGGAAAATATTTTGCAGGGTGATATCAATGAAATCATAGAAGCGCTTATAACCTATTATCAAACCCAGGCATTACAGAATGCAGAACCAGCCGAGGTCCACTGATCCTGAGTGGACAATAATAAAACTCCTCAGGTGGACCACATCTTATTTCGAATCCCACGATATAGACGGCCCAAGAATTGAAGCCGAAATACTTCTTGCCCATGTATTGCAGTTACAAAAAATAGATTTGTATTTGCAATATGATCAACCGCTTTCCAGCAATGAGCTGTCGATGTTCAAGGATTTAATAAAGAGACGTATCAACAGAGAACCGGTTGCATACATCGTGGGGAAAAAGGAATTCTGGTCCATGGATTTTATGGTCACAAGAAACGTTCTGATACCAAGGCCCGAGACTGAGTTTCTGGTAGAGACGGCCATCAATCTTTTACCGCAAGATTCAGCTTCTCATCCGATGTTTATCCCAAAGCGTATACTCGAGCTTGGCACAGGCTCCGGGGCGGTGGTGTTAGCCCTTGCATCCATGAGACCTTGTCATCTTTTCTTTGCGTCTGATCGAAAAACAGCCCCTGTCAAACTGGCCAAGCAAAATGCAACGCATCATGGTTTTGAAAGCAGGATCCGTTTTATTTGTGCAGATTGGTTCGAGCCTTTTAAGGATAAAAGGCCTGTATTTGATATGATTGTTTCAAATCCACCCTATATTCCAAGCCGGGTAATTGGAAAACTGCAGCCTGAAATTGTCAAGTATGAACCGTTTTCAGCTATAGACGGAGGCGAAGACGGGCTTTTATGTCTCAGGCATATTATTAACCATGCTCATTTTTATCTTCAACAAAAGGGATACCTTTTACTGGAAATCGGCCACGATCAAAGGGATGACGTCCGGAACATTGCCGATCAATGTGCAAAATATGAAAATATTGTATATACAAAAGATTACGGTGGGCATGATCGTGTCGTTCAAATGCAGAAAAAATGATAAAACAGAAACCGAACTTAATCGAAAAATAACAATAAAAATTTGTTGCGAATCAATTCTTAATTTGTTAAACATGTCAGTTTAATTAATTCGCACGCCCTTGGACCTGTTTCCCGGTGCTCCGTTTGCGGGGTCGGAAACAGGGTTGAAATGGGCGGGGGAGAAACCATTTAAGAAAGGGAGAAAACAATGTCTTACATTACGATGAAAGAGCTTCTTGAGGCAGGCGTACATTTTGGTCATCAAACACGGCGCTGGAACCCCAAAATGAAACCCTATATTTTTGGGGCCAGGAACGGCATTTATATTATTGATCTTCAGAAAACCGTTCGAATGTTCAGGAAGGTCTATGATTTTGTCGTCGATACCGTTGCAAACGGAAAACCGCTGCTTTTTGTGGGAACCAAAAAACAGGCGCGTGATTCGATCTATGAAGAAGCAAACCGATGCGAAATGTTTTACGTTCACAACAGGTGGCTTGGTGGAATGCTGACGAATTTTCAGACCATTAGAAAAAGTATAGACCGTCTCAACTATCTTAATACAATTGTGAACGACGAATCAATCGGCCTTTTTCCTAAAAAGGAACAGTTGAAACTCAGAAAAGAACGGTTGAAACTCGATAATAATCTTGGTGGAATCCGAACCATGAATGGTCTGCCAGGGGGCATTTTTGTTGTTGATCCCAAAAATGAGGCCATTGCCGTTCGTGAGGGAAGACGGCTGGGAATACCGATTATCGCCATTGTGGATACAAATTGCAATCCGGATGATATCGATTATATCATACCCGGAAATGATGACGCCATTCGGGCCATCCGTTTGGTCACCTCCAGAATTGCCGATGCCTGTATCGAGGGAAAAGAGCGTCTGGAAGAACAACGGCAGGCTGAAGCCGATAAAGAAGTGGAAGATGTATCTGAGGTGGCCGCCGTAAGTGCCGATTTAAAACCGGGAGAAAGGAAGGTTATTTCGGACGGTTCAGACGGTCCTGTTGTAGAAATTATAAAGAAAACAACCCCTTCAACTCAAAAACACACTGAAATCAAAGAACATTCTGAAGAAGATAAACTCCAAGAGGATGTTAAAACAGAAGAACCAGGAGAATAAAGATGTCAACAATTAGTGCGAAGATGGTAATGCAACTCCGCGAAAAGACCAGTGCTGGAATTATGGATTGTAAAGGAGCGCTTACAGAGTGTAATGGTGATATGGATAAGGCTGTTGATTTGTTAAGAAAAAAAGGCTTGGCAACAGCTGCAAAACGAGCCGGCAGGGCCATGACGGAAGGAATCGTAGCATCTTATGTCCATATGGACAATAAACTCGGGGTGCTGGTTGAAGTGAATTGTGAAACCGATTTTGTTGCAAAGAATGACGACTTTAAAGCGTTTGCCAAAAATATTGCCATGCATATCGCAGCGACCAATCCGGTTGGAATCCGGCCTGAAGATGTTTCGGAAGAAATCATTAACAAGGAAAAAGAAATTTATCTTGGGCAGGTCCTGGAAATGGGTAAGCCTGAAAAAATTGCGGACAAGATTGTGGAAGGTAAACTGAATAAATATTTCAAAGAGAACTGCTTAATGGATCAGGCCTATGTTCGTAATCCCGAAATAACTATTGCAGATCTTTTAAATGAAATGATCGCAAAAATTGGTGAAAATATTTCAATAAAACGATTCGTAAGATTCAAGATTGGGGAGTCTTAACCTTTGACGACACACAAATTTGAAAGGATTCTTTTAAAGCTGAGCGGAGAAGCGCTTGTGGGAGATCAGGGCTTTGGAATAAGTCCTGATATGATACAGTATGTGGCTGAGGAGATCCGTTCTGTATTTGATTTGGGGGTTCAGATTGCCATCGTTGTCGGTGGCGGGAATATTTTCAGAGGGATTGCCGCATCTTCATTTGGTATGGATCGAGTTTCTGCCGACAGAATGGGTATGTTGGCCACGGTTATCAATAGCCTGGCTTTGCAGGATGCTTTGGAGAAGAGAGGGATGATGACCCGTGTTCAGACCGCTATCTCCATGCATGAAGTGGCTGAACCCTTTATTGTTCGAAGGGCGATTCGACATTTGGAAAAAGGACGGGTGGTGATATTTGCTGCCGGTACAGGCAATCCCTACTTTACGACGGATACTGCTGCGGTACTCAGGGCTCAGGAGATACACGCAGAAATTCTTTTGAAGGCCACGAAGGTTGACGGCCTCTACGATTCCGATCCACTTGTTAATAAAGATGCTAAATTCATAAGAGAAATCAGCTATATGGAAGTTATTGAAAGGCAGCTCCACGTGATGGATATGACGGCGATTTCTCTGGCAATGGATAACCATCTTCCCCTTGCTGTTTTCAATCTGTCAAACAAGGGCAATATTAAAAAGGTGGTATGTGGGGAAGTCGTCGGAACACAGATAAATATTTAAAGGAAAAGTCAATGATTGAATCCATGTATCAGGAAACCGAAGAGAGTATGCAAAAGGCGATTGACGCACTTAAGAATGAATTTAAAAAAGTCAGAACAGGACGTGCTTCCCTTTCGATTCTTGATGACATCCGGGTTGATTACTATGGTACACAAACGCCTTTAAACCAGATGGCATCTCTTTCCACCCCCGAAAGCCGACTGATTACCATACAACCTTGGGACGTTTCCGTTATCAAAGATGTTGAAAAGGCGATATTGAAATCCGACCTTGGTTTAACGCCTTCCAATGACGGAAAAGTGATACGAATCTCCATCCCGCCGCTTACCGAAGAAAGAAGAAAACAGCTTGTCAAAGTTATATATAAAAAAAGCGAAGAGCATAAGGTCTCAATACGAAATGTCAGACGTGATGCCAACGATCTGTTGAAAAGCTTGAAAAAAGATGGCGAAATTTCTGAAGATGATGCTTTCAAGGCCCAGGACCAGGTTCAGAAAATAACGGATGAGCACATCAAACTTATCGATGACGTCTGTAAAGACAAAGAGAAAGAGATCCTTGAATTCTAACCCATCTTCCTCGATTCATACAGATCTTGACCCCCAAAACCTACCCTTGCACGTTGCCATTATTATGGATGGCAATGGCCGGTGGGCCAAAAAACGTCTCTTAAATCGAATTAAAGGTCATGAAAAAGGTTCTGAATCTGTTCGTGCCATTGTTCGTGCCTGTCGTGAAATTGGAATTCGCATTTTAACGCTGTATGCTTTTTCCACTGAGAACTGGCAACGGCCTCAAACCGAGATCTATGCTTTGATGACCCTCCTTAAAAAATTCCTGATATCCGAACAAAAAGAGATGGTGGACAACAATATTCGACTGAATACCATCGGTCAGACGGAGCGATTACCGGAAGATGTTCGAAAAGAACTGCAAAAGAGCATGATGTTAACACGGAAAAATGATGGCCTGATTCTTAATTTGGCGCTGAGCTATGGCGGACGGGCTGAAATCGTGAAGGCTGTTAAGGAGATTTCAATAAAGGCCATAGATGGTCGTATCGATCCTGATTCAATAACACCGGATCTCATTTCCAAACATCTGTATACTGCTGACATGCCGGACCCGGATCTTTTGATCAGAACCAGCGGAGAGATGCGAATCAGCAATTTTCTGCTATGGCAGCTCGCCTATACAGAAATTTTTATTACAGATACCTTGTGGCCGGATTTCGGGAAGGATGAGTTTATGAGAATTCTTAAAAACTACCAGCAGCGTGAAAGGAGATTCGGTAAAGTCGGATCTTAAGAGGTTTGAGCAGTTTAGTTACCTTTCTTTCAACCATAAATTTGCAATTTAATCACATGCATTTAAAGCGATGGATTACCTCTCTTGTGGCCATCCCTTTTCTGGTTCTATTAATCAGCATCGGGGGGACATTTTGGTTTGCAGTTGTGATCAATGTCATATGTATTATGGCGCTGTGGGAATATTTTTGCGTTGTACTGAATAAAAATCAAAAAATTACGGCCATAAGCTTTCAGATTTTAGCTCTTTTTACAGGATCGGCTGTTCTCTGGGCTGCATATTTTCATTCCTTCAACATGGTATTAGACATTATTGTTTTGAACGTCGTTATTTCCACCCTGATTTCTCTGCCCAAATTCAAATCTGATTCATCTGTTTGGGAAATTGTGTTTAAACAGGTCGTCGGCATTATCTATATTCCCCTTTTTTTATCGTATATTGTTCTTATTCGAAACGGAGATAACGGGATACTCTGGACATTTTTACTGTTAACCGTGGTGTTCATGGGGGATACGGGTGCATACTATCTGGGGTCTTATTTCGGGAAGCACAAACTTTGTCCGGCCATAAGCCCCAATAAAACCGTTGAGGGCGCTCTGGGCGGGCTTGCTGCAACCTTGGGATCAGGTGCTTTGCTTAAAACCTTTTTTTTGCCACTGTTGCCTTGGGGCCTGAGCGTTCTGTTTTTCATTTCCATCGGTCTTGCAGGCCAGGTGGGTGATTTATTTGAATCCCAAATAAAGCGGGTTGCCCATATAAAAGATTCAGGAGCCATACTACCGGGCCATGGCGGTATCCTTGACCGGATTGATGCGGTACTGTTTGCTGCGCCGGTGGCGTACATTTTTAAAGAATATCTACTAACATGAAGAAGCTTTCCATATTGGGCTCAACAGGATCCATCGGCTGTAATGCCCTTGAAATTGCAGAAATGTTTCCAGATCGGTTTGCTGTTAAGGCGCTTGCCGCAAAAAACAATATTCCTTTACTGGCCAGGCAGATTGAGCGATTTTGTCCGGAAATTGCCGTGGTTTTTGACGAGGCTACTGCCGTTGAACTCAGTAAAAAGCTTCCGGTTGGAACCGATGTTGATGTATTATTTGGTGAAAATGGATATAAAGCTGCGGCTACCCATGAATCTGTGGATCTTGTTGTTGTGGCGGTGGTTGGAGCAGCAGGTCTGATGCCGACGCTGTCGGCCATAGCAGCAGGGAAAAACATTGCGCTGGCGAACAAAGAAACCCTTGTAATGGCCGGTGATATTGTCATTGAGCAGGCAGAATTAAATCATGTAACGATACTTCCCATAGATAGTGAACACAGCGCAATTTTTCAATGTATTGAGGGAAATCGGAGAGAGGATGTTAATAAGATCATCCTCACCGCTTCCGGTGGTCCATTTTTAAATCTTCCGGAAAAGGAATTTAACAAAATTACACCCAAAGATGCTTTAAAACATCCCAATTGGAATATGGGAAAAAAGATCAGCATTGATTCAGCAACCTTGATGAACAAAGGGCTTGAGACCATAGAGGCCAAATGTCTTTTCGATGTTTCTCAGGAGATGATTGAAGTGGTGATTCATCCGCAAAGCGTGATTCACTCCATGGTTTCATTTAAAGATGGAACGGTGATGGCTCAGCTCGGGATTCCTGATATGAAAGGGGCTATTGCATATGCAATGGCCCATCCTGAACGTCTGGCATTGGGACAGCCGACACCGGACTTTGTGAGCATCGGGAAACTTACTTTTCAAAAACCGGACATAGAAAAATTCCCATGTCTTGCCCTGGCGTACGCCGCCTGTGAAGCCGGAAGGACGCTTCCGGCTGTTTTAAATGCTGCAAACGAAGTGGCTGTCGCGGCCTTTTTAGAAAACCGTCTTTCCTTTATAAAAATACATCAAATCATAGAAAAAACAATGGAACATCATTCGGTTGTCACCGATCCGACCTTAGACGATATTCTTGAGGCTGACCAATGGGCAAGAAAACAGGCGGAAGATCTGATAAAAAATTTGAGATAAAGGAACATAGCAAAATAGTTGTATATTTATTTAGCTTAAACAAAATTTGGATATAGGATATCCTTGACTTTAGATCAATCGAGATAATATTTTATCTTTTTGAGAACATTACCGCTTCAGGTATGATTAAATTTTTGGCTGAAAGAACTCGTGAATAAGGGATCGTAATGAAAGAACCTGCCCTGGCTATAAATAGAGACCTCTGATTTAACATTGGGTTTCATGCTTAAAATTAAATCGCCGATGGTTCTTTCAAAACGATTCCTAATCCACTCAGACAGCTTCCA
>Ga0210085_1000120_pt1 | contig 34631 bp, 26 predicted proteins | sample China_Galinas_PW_5_FD_184866 | JGI IMG/M metagenome (GOLD analysis project Ga0210085, IMG submission 184866) | Wetland microbial communities from San Francisco Bay, California, USA, that impact long-term carbon sequestration - China_Galinas_PWC_D1... | ecosystem: Environmental > Aquatic > Marine...
TAGCCGCCGGTCATCTCCACCACCATGAGGATGGAGGCGATAGGCACTCGCGCCGAGCTCGCAAAGAGGGCCGCCATACCCACGAGCGCCAAGGCGCTCTCGTCGATGTGAGCCCCGAGATCGTGAAGGCCCGCCGCCATCGCCGCGCCGAGCAGGGTTCCGACGAACAGGCTGGGCGCGAATACCCCGCCGGAGCCGCCCGAGCCGATGGTGAGCGACATGGCAACGATCTTGCCGAGTGAGAGTAACAGGAGCAACCCGATTCCCATACCCGCCGCCCCCTGCAGCGCGAACTGCATGTACCCGTAACCGCCGCCCAGCAACTGGGGGACGAAGATGCCGATGATCCCGAGAATGAATCCCCCGATGGCGGGCTTCACCTGATTCGGGACCTTCATGGCACTGAAGGCATCGCGGATGTAGTAGAACACACTCGGCAATACCGCCCCGATGACCCCGGCGATCAGCCCGAGGAGTGCATACCAGACGAGCTCGGTGGCAGAGACGATGCCAACGTTCGGGGGAAGAATGAAAAGAGGACCGAAACCGTCGATTACACCGGTGATAGCATAGGCGACCGATGCGGCGATGAGGCTGAAGATCAGCACTTCCGCCTCGAACGCCATGGACGCATAGAGGATCTCGACCGAGAAGATGGCGGTGCCCAGCGGGCTCTTGAAAATGGCCGAGAGTCCGGCGGCCATACCGATCAGCACGAGATAGCGCCGCTCCTCGACCGGCAGGCGCAGCTGCGAGGCAATGATGGAACCGATACCGCCCGCAATCTGGGCCGTAGGCCCCTCGCGTCCCGCGGCCCCACCCGAGCCGATGGTAATGGCGCTGGCGATCGTCTTGATCAGCGGCACCCGCGCCCGAACCTTGCCGTCGTTGCGGTGAAACGCCTTGACCGCTGCGTCTGTCCCGTGCCCCTCCGCCTCGGGAGCACAAGTGTAGACGATGAAACCGGCGAGCAGCCCACCTATGGTGGTCGACACCGGGATGAGCCAATACCAATGGTTGATCGGTGGTGCTTTTCCCAAGGCATGGGCCGCTTCCACACTGATATAGCTGTAGCCGGAATTCGGCCGCAAAATGGCGATCTCTCCGAGGTGAAGCAGCCAAAGGAAAAGCTGCGCTGCAAGTGCCCCGACGACGCCGAGAAAGAGGCTCAGCAAGATCAGGCGCGGGGTTCGGTCGAGTCGCAAGAGCCAGTTCATGATGAGGTCATCACGTGTAAACGGAACAGCCCGTCGAGCCGCATCGGCCCAATCGATTAATGTTATCAAACCCACCCAGACTCCGACGGCCCAGGAGGAGACCAGAGGGAAATTCCACTCAGCGACCTCATAAAAACTGTGGAATTCGTCTCTGGGAGGAGCAAAAATTGCTGAGGCTGAGCAGACGGAGACTCCGTCGAAATAGACCGCCGTCGATCGAGTTGCGACTATTCCACATGAAAACCTTATGAGCTCACATCTGCGACTGCTCGCCAGTGGCCTGGTAGGCGGCCTGGGTGGCGGGTTGGCCAGCCTCGGCGGCGGCACGCTTCTGATCCCGCTGCTCACCGAATGGCTTGGCATGAGCCGCCTCGCGGCCCGCGGCACGGCAATGGCCGCCTCGTTCTTCACCGCCGTAAGCGGCACCATCACCTACGGTCTGCATGGCAATGTGGACTGGCGCACACTCTTCTGGACCGGCCTGCCCGCGCTGGTCTGCGCACCGCTGGCCGCGCGCCTATCCGCCGATTGGCCGCAAGACCTGCTGAGGCGCCTGTTCGGTGTGGTGGTATTGCTCAGCGCCGCGGCGCTGCTCGCCAGAGGCGATCTGCATGCCGGCTTCGCTACCGGATGGTCGCTGCCCTGGATGGTGCTGGTCGGCGTAATCGCCGGCACCGTGGCCGGGGTGGTCGGTGTCAGCGGCGGCCCGGTACTGACACCCCTCTTCGCACTCGGCTTGGGCCTGACGCAGCAACTGGCGCAGGGGTCATCTCTGGTCTCGCGCCTGCCGGCGATTCTGAGCGGCGTGGCCGAGAACCAGCGCGAAGGCTCGGTCCGCTGGCGTGCCCTGCCCTTGCTGGGGCTCGGCATCGTCATCGGCACGGTCGCCGGCAGCATTCTGGCCATCCATCTGCCGGAGCACATCCTGCGCTCGCTGTTCGCCGTGGTGCTCATACTCCTCGGCCTGCATGAGATCAGCGGGCGACCGATACATCCACACATCGACCACCGCCCTCACGGCACCTATCCTTAAGGAGCATCGACCCATGAGTCTCTATCAACGCGTCATTGTTGCCGTGGACGGCAGCCCAGCCGCGCACGCCGGTCTGCGTGCCGCCATCTCCCTGGCGCAGGAACAGCAGGCCAGGCTCAAGATCGTCGCCGTGGCGGACGAAGCCAGCGGGAGCTTCGGCGGCGCAGAGCTCGGCTGGATCGAAAAGGAAGGACTGAACGCACGCCTGAAAGGCGACGCCGAACGCTTGCTGAACGAAGCGGCGGCGCTGGCTGCTGCTGTGGGCCTCGCACCCGAGAATGAGCTCGTCGAAGCGCCCGACGGACAGATCGCACGGCACATCACGGAAGCCGCCGCCGCGTGGCAGGCCGACCTGATCGTGGTCGGCACCCATGGCCGTCACGGACTCATGCGCTGGTTGACGGGCAGCACCACCGAAGCCCTGCTGCGCGAGCTGAGGCTGCCCCTGCTCGTCGTGCCCTGCGCGCAGACCAAGGCCACCGGCGCATGATCGACAATTGAGTCCCTCGCGGTCGGAGCGGTAAGTGCGGACGAGCTTGAAACAGACGCCTCCCGTCGAAGGGACGATGGTGGAGCCAGCCGGGGATCGGAGAGATCCCCCCTCGCCCCGGCGCACGGCAATGCAGGGATCATCGGATATCTGCCGGACAGGCTCGGCGACGCCTCCGTGTGCGCCGGGCGAGGCTCGAGCCGCTTCGCCCCGCAACCGGCGGCCCTGGCGCAGCTCCCTGACCCTGGCCGCCCTCGGCGTCGTATACGGGGACATCGGGACCAGCCCCATCTACACCATGAACGTGGTGTTCTCGCGCCACGGCGGGATGGCCGCTTCCGAGGTCAATGTTCTGGGCGTCCTGTCGCTGATCTTCTGGGCGCTCCTGCTGGTGGTCACGATCAAATACCTGGCCTTCGTCCTGAAGGCGTCCAACGAGGGGGACGGCGGCGTGATCGCCTTGGCCACCCTCATCGGCCGCGCCGCGGGCAGGAAACGCCGCCGCTGGCTCCTGGCGGGGGTGGTGGCCAGCTCCCTGCTGATCGCGGACGGGATGCTGACCCCGGCCATTTCGGTGTTGAGCGCCGTTCAGGGTCTGGAGCTGATCTCGCCCCGGCTGGCAGACCTGGTGCTCGAGATGACGGCCGTGATCCTGGTGCTCCTCTTTGCCGTACAACAGCGTGGAACCGCGGCGATCGGCGCCCTGTTCGGCCCTTTCATGCTGCTGTGGTTCGTCAGTATTGCCGTCATGGGGCTGCACTGGGTACTGCGGGTGCCTTCCGTCGCCTGGGCCCTGAGCCCCACCTATGCGCTGGACTTTATCGGCACCGGAGGCTGGAGAGCCTACTTCGTCCTCGGCTCCGTCTTTCTCGTTGTCACGGGCTCCGAGGCACTGTACGCGGATCTGGGTCATTTCGGCCTCGCACCCATCCGCCGTACCTGGTACTGGCTGGTATGGCCGGCACTGATCTCGAGCTATTTCGGCCAAGGGGCCTTGCTTCTCAGCAACCCCGTCCATCCGGGCAACACCTTCTTCGCGCTGGTCCCTCACTACCTGCTGATACCTCTGATCCTGCTGGCCACACTGGCCACATTGATCGCGTCCCAGGCGATCATCACCGGCAGCTACTCGCTGCTCAAGCAGTTGGCCGAGCTGGACTATTTTCCCCACCTGCGCGTACGCCATACCTCGGCGCTGCAGTCGGGTCACATCTATGTCGCCGCGGCGAACTGGCTGCTCCTGGGAGGCACCCTGGTGTTGCTGCTGCTGTTCCGCTCACCGGAGAACCTGGCCAGCGCCTATGGGCTGGCCATCGGGGGCGTCACCCTGATCACCTCGCTGCTGTACCTGCGGTACTTCCACCGGGTCCTGGGGTGTGGTCTGCCGGCGACCCTGTACCTCGGCATCCTGTTTCTCACCGTGGATGGTGCCTTTCTGGTAGCGCTGCTCGCCAAGCTTCTCTCCGGGGCCTTGATGATCTTCATCATCAGCGCTCTGTTGCTCGGGATCATGCTGACCTGGCGCTGGGGACAGGACCTGGTCCGCCGGCAACGGCGGCGGTTGTCGCCCCCGGTGGACGTCTTTCTGCGCAGCGAGGAGTGCACCGCCGCAACGCGGGTTGGCGGCAACGCCTTGTTCTTCAGCAAGGAGCCGGCCCACCTCCCTGCCGGCTTCATCAAGAACCTGCGGCACAACCATGTACTGCACCAGGAGAGCTATCTCCTCTCCCTGGAGGTACAGGACCATCCGCGGGTGCGACTGGAAGAGAAGCTCAGCGTCGAGAAGCTCGGGGCCGGCTTTTTCCGCGTCTCGTACCGGTTCGGCTACATGGAATCACCGAGCTTCGAGGCGATCCTCGCCCTGCTGGACGATAGCGGCTACCCGCTGGCGAGGGAAAGCCTCGACGTGTTCGTCAGCCGCGCCCGTATCCGTCATCGCAGCCGGAAGGGACCGCACGCATGGCGGGCGAAGCTCTACGCCTTCTTGGAGCACAACAGCCCGAGTCCCGCCCTGGTGCTCGATATCCCCGAGGAACTGCTGATCGAGATCGGCGTCCAGTTCGAGCTCTGACCAGACTGGCTCAGAACCCCCCACCAAGACTGGTGGTTTTCCACCACGCCAGCCCTTCTACCTCCGGAAGGCGCCGCGGGCAAGCCCCCCGCGGTCCCGGAACGGATCCTGCTGTACAATCGCATCCACACCCGAGGACGACCGTATCGTCCGGGGAGATGTCCCATTAGCATCCAGCGTTTTCTGCCCGTGGGTTGTCGAGAAGTGGATGCCGACGACCTACCGTGCAAAATGTCGGTCAAGACCCGAGTGCGCGCGTACGTTTGGCCGAATGAGGCAGCCTGCCGGCTTGGAGCAATGAAATGAGCGAGACACTTCCGAGCGAAACACTTCCGATCGTGTACTTGGCCCGGCATGGAGAGACCGAATGGTCCATTACGGGCCAACACACGGGACTGACCGACTTGCCGCTCACCGCACGCGGCGAGCGCAATGCGCGCTCCCTGAAGGCGCGACTGGACGGATCGACTTTCGCCAAGGTGTTTACCAGTCCGTTGCAGCGCGCGGCCCGGACCTGCGATTTGGCTGGTTTCGGCGAACGGGCGGAGATCGACCAGGACTTGGTGGAATGGGACTACGGGGAGTACGAAGGTCGCCGCACGGTGGACATTCGCAAAGAACGACCCGGTTGGCAATTGTTCCATGACGGTTGCCCGGGAGGAGAAACGCCGGACGACATCGGCTTACGGGCCGACCGCGTCATCCAACGCATACGGGCGATCGGCGACCATGTCCTGGTCTTTTCCAGCGGGCATTTTCTCCGCGTATTCGCGGCTCGCTGGCTCGGGCTGGAAGCCGCGCTCGGTCGGTGCTTCCTATTGAGCACCGCCAGTTTGAGCGCGGTCAGTTACGAGCACGAATTATCACAGCCCGCCATCCAGCTATGGGACGACACGCGCCACGTGGGAAGCTGACTGCAACCCCAGCGCCAAACAGGTGTGGATGCCGCTCAGGCGTTCACTCCCCAGCCTCGGTGATTCAACAGTCCGCTTCATGACCCCGCTGCGGGGCCGACATACGAGAGAGGAGCAATCGACAAATGGCTACTGCACAAATCGAAACGACCTCGAACCAGGCGCTCTCCGCCTACGGGCCGGCCCGCTCGACAATCACCGGCCAGCCGCTCAGCTCCGAAGAAGTGGAGAAGATCGACGCCTACTGGCGGGCCAGCCTCTACCTGAGCATGGGCATGCTCTACCTGAAGGAAAACCCGCTACTGCGTGAGCCGCTGAAGCGTGAGCACATCAAGGCACGATTGCTGGGCCACTGGGGCTCGGATGCCGGCCAGTCCTTCACCTATATCCACTTCAACCGCCTGATCAAGAAGTACGACCTGGATGCGATCTTCATTTCCGGGCCCGGTCACGGGGCCCCGGCCGTGCTCTCCAATGCCTATCTGGAAGGGACCTATTCGGAAATCTACCCGACCATGAGTGAAGACCTGGCGGGGATGCAGCGCTTCTTCAAGCAGTTCTCCTTCCCCGGCGGGATCGGCAGCCATGCGACCCCGGAAACACCCGGAAGCATCCACGAGGGAGGCGAGCTGGGGTACAGCATTTCGCATGCCTACGGCGCGGTCTACGACCACCCGGACTTGATCACGCTTTGCATGGTGGGTGACGGCGAGTCCGAGACCGGCCCACTGGCGACGAGTTGGCATAGCAACAAGTTCCTCAATCCGATTACGGACGGGGCAGTGATCCCGGTCCTGCATCTGAACGGCTACAAGATCAACAACCCGACCGTCCTGGCCCGCATCAGTCATGAGGAGTTGGAAGCGCTCTTCGTCGGCTACGGCTACACCCCGCTCTTCGTAGAAGGGAGCGACCCTCCCACCATGCACCAGGCCATGGCCGCCACGCTGGAGCACTGCGTGCTGGAGATCCACAAGATCCAGCAGGAGGCACGCAGTACCGGAAAGGCGTTCCGACCACGCTGGCCCATGATCATCCTGCGCAGCCCCAAGGGCTGGACGGCACCGCGCGAGGTGGACGGGCATTACCTCGAAGGTTACTGGCGGGCGCACCAGGTTCCCCTGGATATCGGCGATAACGCCGGTCACCTCCAGATGCTGGAGCAGTGGATGCGCGGCTACAAGCCGGAGGAGCTCTTCGATGAGTCGGGCAGGCTCGTCCCCGAGCTCAAGGCGCTGGCCCCGCAGGGCAGCCGGCGGATGAGCGCCAATCCGATCACCAATGGCGGACTGGTCCGCAAGCCCCTGGATATGCCCGACTTCCGGGACGCCGCCGTGATGGTCGCGAAGCCCGGCGCGACCCTCGCCGGCAGCGTTCCCACCCTGGCCGAATTTCTCCGCGAAGTGATGCGCCTGAATCGGCACGACTTCCGGATCTTCGGGCCGGACGAGACCCAGTCCAACCAGCTCGCCACCATCTATGAAGTCGGCAAGAAGGTGTGGCTCGGCGAGTACTTTCCGGAAGATGCGGACGGCGGCGAGCTGGTCCCGGACGGCCGGGTCATGGAGATGCTCAGCGAGCACACCGTGGAAGGATGGCTCGAGGGTTACCTCCTGAGCGGACGGCACGGCTTGATCAACAGCTACGAGCCCTTCATTCACGTCGTGGACTCGATGTACAACCAGCATGCCAAGTGGCTGGAGAAGTGCAACGAGCTGCCTTGGCGCGCCCCCATCTCCTCGCTCAACCTGCTGATCACGGCCCTGGTGTGGCGACAGGATCACAACGGCTTCACCCACCAGGACCCCGGCTTTCTCGACGTGGTTGCGAACAAGAGCCCTGCGGTCACGAGGATCTATCTGCCGCCCGATGCCAACACCCTGCTGTCCGTGGCGGACCACTGCCTGCGCAGCGTGAGCTACGTGAACGTGATCGTCGCCGACAAGAAGGTACACCTGCAGTATCTCGACATGGATGCGGCCATCGCCCACTGCAAGAAGGGGCTAGGGATCTGGGATTGGGCCAGCAGTGACCAGAATGCCGAGCCGGATGTGGTCATGGCCACTTGTGGTGACGTGCCGACGATGGAATCGCTGGCTGCCACCGCACTGCTGCGCGAGCATCTTCCCGATGTGAAGATCCGGTTCGTGAACGTGGTGGATCTCTTCAAGCTGGTGCCGAATACGGAGCATGCGCACGGTCTGACCGATCGCGAGTTCGAGGCGATCTTCACGGCCGACAGCCCGGTGGTCTTCAACTTCCATTCATACCCCTGGTTGATCCATCGCCTCACTTACCGCAGGCCCGGCCAACACAACATCCACGTGCGCGGCTACAAGGAGCAAGGCAACATCAACACGCCGCTGGAGCTGGCGATCCGCAATCAGACCGACCGGTTCAGCCTGGCCATCGACGCGATCGATCGGATGCAGCGCTTCCGCGTGACCGGCGCCGCCGTACGCGAGGCCCTGCTCGACCGGCAGATCGCCTGCCAGCAGCACGCCTACCGGTTCGGCGTCGATCCGCAGGAAGAGGCTGACTGGGAATGGCCCTATTGAACGCCCGCCGTTCGCGTAACGACGGACTTCCATGAAACGATCATAGGGGGAGGCGAGCCACCCCAGAGGCAATGACACGTCGCCTCGCCCCCTGATCGTTCCTTTACCTCGACCCTTCCCTATAATGGGCTGCGGTCCCGTCCGGGGCGCCGGACCAGCCGGCCCGGCAGGTTACTCCGGTAAGAGTGCCAGCAGCCCCGGATCTTCCAGCAATTTATCCGCCAGAATCAGTGCCGCAGCCGACCAGGTCTGTTGGAGATTGGCATATCGGCCCAGCAGGCGCCCGCTGGTACCGTCGTAGTATTCCGGCCAGCCGTCCCGTGGGAGGCGCTCGACTGCCAGGGCAAAGGCGCGCTCGGCCAGGTCGCGGCGCCCCGTGCTGAGGGCCGCGGCGACCAAGGGCCATAGCAGCACCGGCCAGTTGCCGCCGTTGTGATAGGACCAGGGCCGGTTTTTCGGATCGCAGCCGGTGAGCAGGTCCCAGGCCTCTCCGGTGAGCGCCGGATAGCAGAGCTTGACCGGCATGGTCCCCACCAGGTCGTCCCAGCGCCGCTCGATCAGGTTCATGATCCCGCGCGCCTGCCGGTCTGTGACCAGACCGAACACCACCGCCAGCAGGTTGCCCTGGGTGAAAAAGCGAAAGTCCATGCGTCCAGATCCGAGGTTGCCCACCAGGTAACCGGACTCGTCCGACAACCAGTCGGCGACCCAATCCCGGATCGATTGCGGCTGGATGTTCAAATCGTTGCTCACCGATTCGCCGAGCTCCTCGGTGGGCGAGCGATAAAGCTCGTTCAAGCGCTGCACATCGAGCCAATAATAGTGCTGCACATACTGGCGGAGACCTCTCAGGCGATGCTCGCCGACAGCGATCAGACGACGGTTTTCCGGTGACCTGTCGATGTAGTGCAGGGCCCGCCGCAGTGCCCCGAAAAACAGTACCTGGATCTCCAGCGGGTGGCCGTAAACACCCATACGCCGATCCACCATGAAGGCACCGTCCGGGACCATAAGAGTCGGGTAGACCTCGAAGGAATCGTTGGCGCAGAGCGCCAGCACGCGCCGGAGATTGCGCTGCACGTCCGGTCGCTCGGCAAGGCCGCGATCGCCGATGGTTTGCATCGTGGCGCACAACAGCAGGGTCCACCACATGATCGAATCGACCGGCGCCACCCGGCCGATGGCCTGCTCGCCGAAGTCACCCCGTAGATATTCCTTGCCGTCCTGCTCGCGACGCACATGGAAGCTCGCCGGCATCACCGAATGGTGAATGGTCTGTTCCGGTGCGCTGTGCTCACGCTCGGTCACCTCCAGGGAGGTGAGCAGGAAATCGCGCACGATCTCCCACCTGCCGTCGGCCAGGAAGACCAGGCCGGATACCGCGAAATCCCGGATGAAGCATTCCCGGTAGTTGTCTGCCGCCAGCCCCGTCGGATCGATGGCCGCCGCCGTGCCCACAGGACGGTCGCGGTAGTGAATCAGTGAGGCGTCGAGGAGGCGGTAGGCGTCGCCCAAGGCTTTGTCTTTCATGGCGATTCTCGGAGCTTAACCGATGTTCAGACCGTGCCGAACATGTACCGAAAATCGTCTGTCCGAGTGGCACAACGAAGCCATCCTAGCAAATGGTGCCGAGACAGGACCACGGCCCGGAGGGAGGGAGGCATTGGCTGCCCATCCCCCTCCGGCCCGGCTCAAATGCCCTGAGCCGGTTCGTTGACGTGCCCGAGATACGGCTCGGTATGGGTCGAGAAAACGTCCCGGCTGCGGACGCGGACATCGAGGAAGCGGTAGATACCGAGCTTGACGAAGTCGAGGACGAGCATCCAGATCAGATTGTATGCCCACAGCAAGCCGATGAGCTCCCAGGAGACTGCGGGAACGAGCCAGCCGAAGGCGGCCATCAGTACCGCGAGCACCTGCGTGCCGAATACCGCGACCAAGAGCTTCCAAGAGGGGTACGGCCGTGCCCAGAACGGCTTCTTGGTGCGCGTCACCAGCAGCAGGAGGTGACCACCGACGAGCAGTTGCAGGAACAGCATCGTCTGCAGGTGTGCCGGATCGAGCTTCAGGTACAGCAGTCCGAGGACGAAGAACCCGAAGCTCTGCGCGACCGCGAAGATACCGAGGACGATGGATACACTGAAGGTTCGGGTCCGATTCCAGCGCACCGGTTTGGGATCGGGGTCGGTGTTGTCGTAGGCGATCGCCATGATGGGCAGGTCGTCGAGCAGCGCCAGGACCACGAGCATGATGGCGGTCAGCGGGAAGAAGTTGAAGACCAGGCTCGCCAGGACGACGAAGAGCATGATGTCGATGCTCATCGCGATGCGGTAGATGATGTAGCTCATCATGCGCTCGAAGATACGGCGCGACTCCTCGATGGCGTGGGTGATCACCGAGAGCCCCGGGGCGGTGAGCACGAGGGCTGCGGCGCTGCGCGCGGCATCGGTGGCCCCCGACACGGCGATGCCCACCTCCGCCTGCTTGAGCGCTGGGGCGTCGTTGGCTCCGTCGCCGGTCATGGCCACGATGTGGCCGCGCTGCTGCAGGGCCTTGACGATGCCGTACTTGTGCTCGGGGTAGACCTGGGCGAAGCCGTCGACCTCCTCGATGAGTCTGGCCGAAGCGGCGGGCACCTCGCCGTGCGCGACGCCGCCGGCGAACAGGGTATCGGCGCCCAGGATATTGGTGCCGATGGCGAGCTGGGCGCAGGTCTGCTTGGCGATGGCGAGGTTGTCGCCGGTGATCATCTTGACCGACAGGCCGTAGCGCTTGGCCTCGGCGATGGTGGCCGCGGAGTCCTGGCGCGGGGGATCGAACAGCGGCAGGATGCCCAGGAACTGCCAGTTGCCCTGCGCATCGGTGCGTGCCACGCCCAGGGTGCGGTAGCCAACGGAGGCCGCCTCGTCGACCAGGCGCTCGGCGCGCTGCAGGTCCTCGCCGCTCGCGCCGCTGAGCTCCAGGATGACCTGGGGCGCACCCTTGGTGACGCGAAAGCTCGTGCCGTCGGCGCCCTGGATGCTCGCCTCGGTGCGTTTGGAGACGGGGTCGAAGGGCGAAAACTGCAGCTGACGGTAGCCCTCGAGCGCGCTCGGCTCCTTCAGCCCGCCGATCACCGCCAGGTCGATGGGGTCGTTGTTCTCGGCGCGCGAGGCGAGCGCACCGGCGAGGATGAGCTCCTGCGCCGACACCCCGAAAGGCTTGCTCTCGCCCAGGGTCAGTTGATTGACGGTGAGCGTGCCGGTCTTGTCCGAGCACAGGATGTCGACGCCCGCCATTTCCTCGATCGCCTCCATGCGCGAGACGATGGCTTTGAGCTTGGACAACGCCAGCGCACCCAGCGCCATGGTGACCGAGAGCACCGCGGGCATGGCGACCGGGACGGAGGCCACGAGCAGGACCAGGGCGATCTTGAGCACATGAAGGGCGGATGCACCAGCGGCGACCTTCACCGTCACCAGGATGATGACCAGGATGAGGGCCGATACGATGAGGAAGTTGCCGATCTGCAGCACGGCCTCCTGGAGGTGGGATTTGGCCCCGGCGGACTCCACGAGCTTGGCAGTGCGCCCGAAGAAGGTATCCGCGCCGGTGCCCGTCACCAGGGCGGCCATCTCGCCCTGCTTGGCGACGGAGCCGGAGAAGGCCATCTCGCCGGACTGCTTGCTGACGGGCAGGGACTCGCCGGTGAGCGCCGACTGGTCGAGGCTGAGGTAATCGCCGTCGATGAGCTTGGCGTCGGCGGGGACGATGTCGCCGAGGCGGATGCGGATGATGTCGCCGGGTACCAGATCGGCGGCGGGGATCTCCTGCCAGCGCCCGTCGCGCAGGGCCCGCGCCCGTACCGCCAACTGGCCCTTGAGCGCCGCCAGCGCGTTGGCGGCGCTGTGCTCTTCCCAAAAACCGATAGCGGCGTTGAAGAGCAGCAGCGCGGTGATAACGATGAAGTCTTTCCAATCTTCGGTGATGAGAGACAAAAGGGCCGCTGCCTCGATCATCCAGGGGATGGGGCCCCAGAAAAACGGGAGCACCCGCTCCAGAAGGGTGACGTGCTTCTCTTCGAGCGCGTTGGGCCCGTATTCGCCCAGTCTGCGCTGCGCCTGATCCGCCGTCAGACCCCGCTCTGCATTGCTTTCGAGCCGCGCGACGGCTTGCTCCACCGAGAGCTCGGCGAAGTCCTCCACTGCCTCGGGGGGCCTGGCCGCGGGAATCGGTTTCGCCGCTGCCCTTTTGCGCCGAAACTTCCAGACGAAGATCCCGATGGCCAGGATGAGCACAACGGGTATGGCGATCCAGTCCAGGGGGCTGAGCGTCGAGAATTCCGGCTCGAGCTCTCGGCCCCAGGTGGACAACCAATCCTTCGGCGCCGATGGCTTCCCCGTCACCCCTGCCGGTGCCGAGGTATGGGGCCGGGCAGAGGTCGTGGGTACCGGACGCTCGGCCCCGGTAGCGAGCGGGGCGGACGTCTCGCCCGGTGACGGCGCAGGTACGGGAGACACCGCTCGGGAAGTGGCGCTGGATTCAGCGGGCAGCGTCGCAGACGGGGCCGGTTGCTTCGCTGCCGGCACCTGCTCCGCCCTGGCCTCCGAAGCGCTAGACGTGGCCGGGGCGGAAGCCTCGGTCTGTTCGGGTGCGGGGCTCGGCTCGACGACAGGCGACGTTTCCGCGGCCGGAGCCAGCGCAGGCATCGGCTCGTGCGTCTCGGTCCGTGGCGGCGTGCCGGCCGGTTGCACCGCCATCTGCTCCTCGGCGCTTTCCACCCGAGGCGTCTCGACAGCCGTGGGCTCGACAGGCGGGCACACCAGGGGCTGTCCCGTGCGCACATGCTCCTTCCACTCCCGTGCCTGGCGCGCGAGCTCGCGCACGGCCGCATCGGAGCTCACTGCATTGGCTTCCGCCACGGACGGCACCTCGAGCACGGCGCCCACTTCCAACACGGAGCTGGCGTTACAGGGGGAGCTGAACGCCTGGGGGTTGGCCTTCAACAGGGCGAGAATCCCCTGATCGCGCGTCACGCCACGGTCGTGGTAAACCCGTGCTGCGATGTCCCACAAATCGTCGCCGTGGCGGACCGGTCCGTAGGTGTCTTGCGCCTGAGCGGACAGCCCGGCGATGAACAGGGCGATGGCAAGCAATACCCTCGTAGGCCGTGTCTTCGTGCTCATCTTCGTCATCGGCATCCGTACGTTGGTAGGGAACGGCCAGGCAGGTCGTTCATGGTTTGGACGTTGGGCGGATCCGCGTTCGTCATCACAGGTGGAAAACACCTTACTCGCGCGCGAACGGTCAAGCGGTCATCTTTTGAGATGGCAGCATGGAACGTGCCATCCGGGTACCGTGTGTAATTGTAGGGGAATTCTCGGCGAATCATCCGGCAAGCAATCCCCTGCGCGCGCAAATCCACCACTGAATGGATCAGTTTGGTTGAAACTGCCCGGCCCTCATCGAAAAAAGAGGGCGGGAACGGCGAAAAAATTCCACGGATGGACTCTTCGATTAAGCGCTTCATCAGCCGCTCTTCTTAATCAATTGCTTTGAGCCGGTTCGTTGATGTGCCCGAGGAACGGCTCGGTATGGGTCGAGAAAACGTCCCGGCTGCGGGCGCGGACATCGAGGAAGCGGTAGATACCGAGCTTGACGAAGTCGAGGACGAGCATCCAGATCAGATTGTATGCCCACAGCAAACCGATAAGCTCCCAGGATACCGCCGGGACGAGCCAGCCGAAGGCGGCCATCAAGACCGCGAAGGCCTGTGTGCCGAATACCGCGACCAAGAGCTTCCAAGAGGGGTACGGTCGTGCCCAGAACGGCTTCTTGGTGCGTGTCACCAGCAGCAGGAGGTGACCGCCGACGAGCAGTTGCAGGAACAGCATCGTCTGCAGGTGTGCCGGATTGATCCGCAGGTGAATCATCCCCAGAGCGAGGAGGCCGAAGCTCTCCAGGACCGAGACCAGCCCCAGCACGGTCGCTACGGTGAAGACTCGAGCTCGGTTCCAGCGCACTGGCGCGGGGTCGGAATCGGTGTTGTCGTAGGCGATCGACATGATGGGCAGGTCGTCGAGCAGCGCCAGGACCACGAGCATGATGGCCGTGAGCGGGAAGAAGTTGAAGACCAGGCTCGCCAGGACGACGAAGAGCATGATGTCGATGCTCATGGCGATGCGGTAGATGATGTAGCTCATCATGCGCTCGAAGATGCGGCGCGACTCCTCGATGGCGTGGGTGATCACCGAGAGACCCGGGGCTGTGAGCACGAGGGCTGCGGCGCTGCGCGCGGCGTCGGTGGCCCCCGAGACGGCGATGCCCACCTCCGCCTGCTTGAGCGCGGGGGCATCGTTGACGCCGTCGCCGGTCATCGCCACGATGTGATCGCGCTGCTGCAGGGCCTTGACGATGCCGTACTTGTGCTCGGGGTAGACCTGGGCAAAGCCGTCGGCCTCCTCGATGAGCCGTGCCGAGGCGGCGGGCACCTCGCCGTGGACGACGCCGCCGGCGAACAGGGCATCGGCGTTCACCAAGTGGGTGCCGATGTCGAGCTGGGCGCAGGTCTGCTTGGCGATGGCGAGATTGTCGCCGGTGATCATCTTGACCGCCAGGCCGTAGCGCTTCGCCTCGGCAATGGTGGCGGCGGAGTCCTGGCGCGGGGGATCGAACAGCGGCAGGATGCCCAGGAACTGCCAGTTGCCCTGCGCATCGGTGCGTGCCACGCCCAGGGTGCGGTAGCCAACGGAGGCCGCCTCGTCGACCAGGCGCTCGGCGCGCCGCAGATCCTCGCCGCTCGCTCCACTGAGCTCCAGGATGACCTGGGGCGCACCCTTGGTGACGCGAAAGCTCGCGCCATCGGCACCCTGGATGCTCGCCTCGGTGCGCTTGGAGACGGGGTCGAAGGGCGAGAACTGCAGCTGGCGATAAGCCTCGAGCGCGCTCGGCTCCTTCAGCCCGCCGATCACCGCCAGGTCGATGGGATCGTTGTTCTCGGCGCGCGAGGCGAGCGCACCGGCAAGGATGAGCTCCTGCGCCGACACCCCGAAGGGCTTGCTCTCGCCCAGGGTCAGTTGATTGACGGTGAGCGTGCCGGTCTTGTCCGAGCACAGGATGTCGACGCCCGCCATTTCCTCGATCGCCTCCATGCGCGAGACGATCGCCTTCAGTTTGGACAGCGCCAGCGCCCCCAGGGCCATGGTGACCGAGAGCACCGCAGGCATGGCGACCGGAATGGAAGCCACGAGCAGGACCAGGGCGATCTTGAGCACCTTGAGGGCGGATGCACCGTAGAAGAGCTTTACGGATACCAGGCTGATGACCAGGATGAGGGCGGAGACGATCAGGAAGTTGCCGATCTGCAACACCGCCTCCTGGAGGTGGGACTTGGCCCCGGCGGACTCCACGAGCTTGGCGGTACGCCCGAAGAAGGTATCCGCGCCGGTGCCCGTCACCAGGGCGGCCATCTCCCCCTGCTTAGCGATGGAGCCGGAGAAGGCCATCTCGCCGGTCTGCTTGCTGACGGGCAGCGACTCGCCGGTGAGCGCCGACTGGTCGACACTGAGGTAATCGCCGTCGATGAGCTTGGCGTCGGCGGGAACGATATCGCCGAGGCGGATGCGGATGATGTCTCCGGGTACCAGGTCGACAGCGGCGATCTCCTGCCAGCGCCCGTCGCGCAGGGCCCGCGCTCGTATCGCCAGTTGCCCCTTGAGGGCCGCCAGCGCGTTCGCGGCGCTGGACTCCTCGCGAAAGCCGATGAGGGCGTTGATGAAGAGTAAGGACGTGATCACTGCAAAGTCCTTCCAATCTCTGGCGAGAAGGGACAGAAAGGCGGCCGCCTCGATCATCCAGGGGATGGGGCCCCAGAAGTAGGGAAGTACCCGTTCCAGGAGAGTCACCTCCTTCTCTTCGAGGGCGTTCGGTCCATAGTCGCCGAGCCTGCGCTGAGCCTGGTCCGTCGTCAAACCACGGGAGGTGTCTGTCCCGAGCCGCTTGACGGCCTGCTCCACCGAGAGCTCGGCGAAGTCCTCCGCGGCCTCGGGGTGCTTGGCGGCGGGGACCGGTACCGGCGGGGGCTTGCGCCGGAACTTCCAGAGAAAGATGCCGATGACCAGGACGAGCACGACGGGGATCACGATCCAGTCCAGGGGGCTGCGAACGGAGAACTCGGACTCCAGTTCCCCCCAGATGGGTAGCCAGGGCTCGGCCTTCGTGCGCTTTGCCGTTACCGCAGCGGGCGCTTTCTCCGTGACCTGCGGCCGCGCCGGCTCCTCGGGCGGCACGGCGGTGGCCGCCTCGGACGGGGGGGTTGCGGACGGCGCCTGCTTCGCCGGGATGGAGATGGCCGGCTCGGACGGGTGCTGCGTCGCTACGGCCGCACCCTCGGTCAGCGGGACTGCAAACGGAGCCTGCGGGGATGTGGTCGGCTCTGGGCCCGGAGCTGCCGCAGATGGCTTTTCGCTCTGGCGTGACGCTGCCGACTCGGTCGGCTTCTCGATCCTCTGCGGCGCAGCCGGCGCTGACGCGCTGACAGGCGGACAAACCAACTTCCGCCCCCTTTGCCGGTGCCTCTTCCATTCCGCTACCTGCCGGGCAAATTCCGCTGCGGCCTCAGCGGGGCTCAGCGCCTTGGCTACCGCCACGGGAGGTACATCGAGCGTGACGCCCAGCTTCAGTGGCGAGCTCGCGTTACATGGCGCCTCGAACGCCTGGGGATTCGCCTTCAACAGGGCGAGAATCCCCTGATCACGTGTGACGTCACGATCGTGATAGACCCGCCCCGCAATGCCCCACAAATTGTCGCCGTGGCGGACCGGTCCGTAGGTATCTTGTGCCTCGGCGGGGAGCCCAAAAACAATCAGGGTTGCAGCGAGTAGCAAGAGGGCGAGGCTTCGTTTCTTGGCGATCTTCATCGTGAGCGGCACTGGGTCTGTCTGGAACGGCTCCGAGGACGTTCATCGAAAGGGTGGACCGGTCAAATATGTCCGATCCAGGGAACGCCGTCGCGTGTCGGCTGCCAGGGTGTCCACCAAGGGCACAAACGTCAAGCCTCTTTACCTTCCGCTGTCGAGACCGGGCGCTCGAACGCCGACTTCGACAGCCCCTTCACTCTTGACAAGCCCATGATCTTCAACTTTGATGGCGATACCCTGACCGATCTAACAAGGTCGTCTCCCGCCGCGTCAATAGCCACGACATCGAATGTTCCAGGCCACGAGGAACAGGGTTACGTGGAAATCGGAGCGGTGGCCCTATGAGCGAGCACCAAGCCGCGTAAAATACGGGTAGCCGTTTTCATCAACGACGCACCCGCGTCTTCAACCCGAGGGGTACCAAGCCATGCATTCGAAACACATCCTCATATCCTCCATCGCCGCTGTCGCCCTGGGTCTTGCCGGGGCCGCCTTTGCCGAAACCGAGGCGGACGCCGCCGCCGACGCCGCCGCGGAGATCGCCACCGGCGTAGCAGCCGGGCAAAAGGCCGCTCAGCAAGCGGCGGACGTCGCGGATGAGGCCCAGGCGGACGTGCAAGAGGCCCAAGCCGCCGGTGAGGCGAGCACCGCCGACGCCGTAGATGCCGACCTCGCAACCGAGGAGGCGAATACTACAGCCGCGGACATGATCGAGGCCAAGGAGATAACCAAGGACGTGGAGGAGGAGGCAAAGGTCGACGCCGTCCTCCAAGATTCCAAGACACTGATCGAAGGCCAGTAAAGCCGTCACCGGTCACCGGCGCCGCATCCCGCGGAGCCGGTGACCGGCCCCATCCCTCACTACTGGAACAGACGCAGATACTGCCCGTATCCCTCCTGTTGCAGCTCATCCACGGGAATGAGCCGCAAGGCCGCCGAGTTGATACAGTAGCGCAGTCCGGTCAGCTCGGGGCCATCGTCGAACAGGTGCCCGAGATGGGATCCAAACCAATCAGGAGTGGACAATGGAAGAGAGTCTCAGCGTTATCATAACGCTCGTCAGCTACGTACTGGGCGCCATGATCGCATTCAAGATCTTCGACCTCAGGAAGAAGGGAAAGGAGCGGGATCGGAAAGACGACCGGCTTCTGTGGCCGATCCTGCTGGTCGTCGGGATCGGGGGAGGAACCCTGATCTCCCTGTTTCTCAAGTCCTTGTTCAGCCTGGAATAGATATTAGCGCAGTCACACACCCTCGACCTTCCGGGGAGGCTGAAATTACGCCCGCTCCACCGGGAACGGTAGCACCTCGTCGATATGGCTGCTGCCCGTGGCGACCATGAGCAGCCGATCCAGACCCAGGGCGACGCCCGCCGTCTCCGGCATTCCCGCCGCCAGGGCAGCGAGGAATTCCTCGTCCACTGGAACGATATCGAGCCCCGTCGAAACGCGCTTATTCAGGTCAGCGGCAAAGCGCCTGCGCTGCTCTTCGGGATCCGTGAGCTCCTGGAACCCGTTCGCCAGCTCCATACCCTCCAGGTAGAGCTCGAAGCGCTCGGCTACCGGAACCGGGTCGGGCCGGATGCGCGCCAAGGCCGCCTGACTCGGCGGATAGTCATGAACGAAGTCCAGATGATCGCGGCCCAGACCGAGCTCGATGCGATGGGTGAGCAACAGGTCCAGACAACCGTCGCGATCCAGCGCCAGGTCCCGGCAGCCGGGGATGTCATGCACGGCCCAGTGCAGTGCTTCCAGATCCGCGGTGAGGGGGTCGAGGCCCAGGCGATCCAAGAACAGCTCCCGATAGCTCTGGTACCGGGCATCCAAGCCGGGTTGGTCCAGTGCATGCCGTATCAGATCCGCCACCTCCACCATCAGGTCTCGGTATCCGAGGCACGGCCGGTACCACTCCAACAAGCTGAATTCGGGGTGATGCCGACGCCCCCGTTCCCCGTCCCGGAAAACCTTGCAGATCTGGAAGATAGGCCCACTCCCGGCAGCCAGGAGGCGCTTCATCGGAAGCTCCGGAGAAGTCTGTAGATAGAGCGTCCGGGCCTCTGCACCCAATCCGGTCAGATTGGCCCGCAGGCTGCGAAGGGCGGGGTCCGTAGTGGCGGCGCGGGAGGCTATGGGCGTCTCCACCTCCATGACGCCGCGCCGCGCGAAGAAGGCTCGGATCCTCCCCAGCAGCGCGGCCCGGGCGCGCAGCGCGCCGAGTCGGGCACTGGGCAGCCAGCTCTCCTCGGAGAATCTTCCCGGAATCACTCTTCCTTGGCGCGGGAGACGTATTCCCCGGAGCGGGTGTCGACCTTGATCAGCTCACCGGTCTGCACGAACAGCGGAACCCGGACCACTGCCCCGGTCTCCAGGGTCGCTGGCTTGCCGCCGCCGCCCGAGGTGTCGCCCTTGAGCCCAGGGTCGGTCTCGGTGATCGCTAGCACCACGAAGTTCGGCGGCTCGATGCTCAGTGGAGATCCGTTCCAGAGCGTAACGCCGCACATATCCTCCTCCTTGATCCACTTGACCGCATCCCCCATGGCAGCGGCGTCCGCGGAGAGCTGCTCGAACGAGTCCGTGTCCATGAAATACCACAACTCTCCGTCGTTGTAGAGGTACTGCATCTGGGTATCATGGACGTCTGCGGCCTCGACCGATTCGCCGGACTTGAAGGTCTTCTCCACCACCCGGCCGGTCTTGAGGTTACGCACCCGCACCCGGTTGAAGGCCTGGCCCTTGCCGGGCTTGACGAACTCGTTCTCGACGATGACGTAGGGGTCACCGTCCAGCATAATCTTGAGGCCACCACGAAACTCGTTGGTGCTGTAACTTGCCATTCAGTCCTCTCCCGCGAAGCGATCGAAAGCCGATAATGGTAGCGCGAAGCCAGGCCGACTGTCAGGCAGCGCCCTGGAAGCGAGAGCTGGCCGGAGCGATTACCCGCCCCGAAGAGCTCCTGGATCTCCTGGATCTCGACCCGGAGCTGCTTTCGGCAGCCCACGCTGCCGCGGTCACATTCCGGCTCCTGGTCCCGCGGGGTTACGCGGCGCTCATGACACGGGGTGATCCGCAGGATCCCTTGCTGCGCCAAGTCCTGCCCTTGGGGGACGAGCTCCAGGATCCACCGGGCTTCAGTACGGACCCGGTCGGCGATCACGCTGCCCTGCGCACACCGGGTCTGCTGCAGAAGTACCAGGGGCGCGCCCTGCTGTTGGTCTCCGGTGCCTGCGCCATGCACTGCCGCTACTGCTTTCGCCGCCACTTTCCATTCGGAGAGCTTTCTCTCGGGGCGCACCATGTGGCGGAAGCCATCACCCGGCTCGGGCGGGACTCCTCGATAAACGAGGTCATCCTGAGTGGCGGGGATCCCCTGATGCTGGACGACCACGCCCTAGCGGATCTGGTGGCGAGGCTCGAAGAGATCTCCCATCTGAGGCGTCTGCGCCTGCATACCCGGATCCCCATCATCCTGCCCTCCCGCGCCACGGACCGCCTGTGCCGGACCCTTCGCGAAAGCCGCCTGCGACCGGTCCTCGTGGTGCACACCAATCATGCCCGCGAGCTAGGAGCTGAAACGCGCACCGCCCTCGAGTGGCTGCGACTGACCGGCGCCGTGCTTCTCAACCAGAGCGTGCTCCTGCGCGGCGTCAACGACGATGCGCAACGGCTGGCGGAGCTGAGCGAGGCCCTGTTCGAGTGCGATGTACTGCCTTACTATCTGCACCTGCTCGACAAGGTCTCCGGAGCGGCGCATTTCGATGTGGACGAGGCAACGGCGGCTCGCCTCCTGGATCGGCTGCGCAGGCTGCTGCCAGGTTATCTGGTTCCGCGTCTGGTGAGGGAGGTCGCAGGCGAGCCTTATAAGACCCCTGTCGACGCGACAAATCCCTGAAATGGATCCCTTCTCCAAATCGACATGCCTCCTCGCGCGTCAGCGCGGCAAATTCTGCTTCGGTATCTGGGCCTGACAGATCCCCAGATGGGCGCGGCCGGATTCGGCACCTACCTGCGCGACCTGTTGCCGACAGGAGCCTATCCGGCTTGCGCGGGAAACGAGAGTGATTATGGGGGGTGAGACCGTGGCCGAGGATGAGTACAGAATCGCCGGACGCATCCAGCACGCCTTGGACCTCGACGGCTTCGAGCTTTTCTACCAACCGATCGTCAGCCTCAAGGGAGACCGCCAGGAGAGCTACAACCTGCTTCTGCGCCTGCGAGAAGAGGACGGGGCACTGCGCGAGGCCGAGGAATTCCTGCCGATCGCTGAGAGGTCGGGAACGATGGCGGCGATCGACCGCTGGGTCCTTGGCACTGCGATTGCCGAGCTCGCGGTACAGCGCACCAAGGGGCAGGAGGTCAATTTCTTCGTCAGCATCGCCGAGGTGACGCTCATGGAAGAGAGGCTGCTGGTCTGGATCTGCGACCACCTGCGCAATTGCAAGGCACGGGGCAACTGGCTGACGCTGCAGGTCCTCGAAGAGCACGCCCGCGGCCACGCCACCGTATTCGCCCGGTTGAGCAACGCACTGCGCAAGGTAGGCTGCCGCATAGCGCTCAACCGCTTCGGGGAGGACCAGCATCCGGAGCTGTTGCTACGCAGCCTGCACGTCGACTATGTCGAATTTCCGCCCGATCTCGGAAGCGGACTGGCCGATGACCGGGCTAAGCAGAAGCGGCTGCTGGAGCTCATCAAGCTATGCAGGGACACCGGGGTGAAGAGTGTCGTCACAGGCGTGGAGGACGCCCGCTCCCTGACCCTGCTCTGGGCCGCAGGCATCGATTACGTGCAGGGGAGCTTTCTGCAGCGGCCCGGTCCTGCGATCCACCGGCAATGAAGAATCGGAATGGCTCTTCACACGGCCCCCCGTCTCAGCCGGCTGCCGCTCAGGCGCTCGCCAACCGCTCGCGCGCCCTCGCGATGGCGGCCCGCACCTGTGCGGGGGCGGTCCCGCCGATGTGGTCCCTGGCAGCGACGGAGCCATCGAGAGTCAGCACCGAGAAGACGTCCTCGTCGATACGGGGGAAAAATTGCCGCAACGCCTCCAGCGACAGCTCCGAGAGGTCCCTACCCTCCCGAATCCCGAGAGCCACCGCCTTGCCGACGATCTCATGGGCATCGCGAAAGGGAATGCCCTTGCGTACCAGATAGTCCGCCAAGTCGGTCGCCGTGGCATAGCCCTGAAGGGCGGCCGCGCGCATGCGCTCGCGGTTGCAGATCAGGGAGCCCATCATGTCGGCGAACACCTTCAGCGAGCCCTTCAGGGTGTCCAGGGTGTCGAACAGGGGCTCCTTGTCTTCCTGGTTGTCCTTGTTGTAGGCGAGGGGCTGACCCTTCATCAGGGTCAGCAGGCCCATGAGGTGCCCGAAGACCCGCCCCGTCTTCCCGCGCACCAGCTCGGGCACATCCGGATTCTTCTTCTGAGGCATGATGGAGGAGCCGGTACAGAAGGCATCCGAGAGCTCGACGAAGCCGAATTGGGCCGAGGACCAGAGGATGAGCTCTTCGGAGAAGCGCGACAGGTGCATCATCAGGATCGAGGCCGCAGCCGCGACCTCGATGACGAAATCCCGGTCCGAGACGGCGTCCAGGGAGTTCTCCGCGGGACGCGCGAAGCCCAGCAGCTCCGCCATGTAGTGGCGGATAGGTCGTCCCGGCCAGGGCCGCCGCCCCGAGGGGCAGGACATCGACCCGCCTGCGGCAGTCGGCCAAGCGCTCTCGGTCGCGCTCCAACATCTCGAGCCAGGCCATCATATGGTGGCCGAAGGTGACGGGCTGGGCCACCTGCAGATGGGTGAAGCCGGGCAGGATGGTCTCGGCCTCGCGCTCGGCCAGATCCAGGATCACGCCCTGCAAGCGCCCGATCCCGGCCCGGATCCGATCGATCTCGGCGCGCAGGTAGAGCCGCATGTCCGTGGCAACCTGGTCGTTGCGCGAGCGTCCGGTGTGCAGCTTCTTGCCCGTGTCGCCGATGTCTGCCGTGAGCGCGGCCTCTACGTTCATGTGCACATCCTCCAAGGGGATGGACCAGTCGAAGCGCCCGGCCTCGATGCGCTCGCGCACGCGCTCGAGGCCGGCAACGATCGCATCCCGCTCCTCGCCGGTCAGGATGCCCTGACGGGCCAGCATGGTGGCGTGGGCGATGGAGCCTTGGATGTCGTAAGGATAGAGCCTGCGGTCGAAGTCCACCGAGGCGGTGAATGCCTCGACGAAGGCGTCCGTGGGCTCGTTGAAGCGCCCCGCCCAGGGCTTGTCGGAGGCAGTCTTGTCGGTCATTGCAATCCCGGAAGATGGTAGGCTTTTGTGAGAAAGGCTCGACTGGAGAAGAGCCCGGCACGATTTTACACGCTGGTCGCGGACTCCGGCATCGCCCGAGACATTCGGGACCGGCGAGAATCGAATGAGACCTCACCATTACTTTGCATACGGCTCCAACCTGCACCCCCTGCGCCTTCGCGAGCGCACGCCAAGCGCACGCGTCCTGGGCAAGGCCCTTCTTCGCGGATACCGGTTGAAGCTCCACAAGCGGGGGCGCGATCTCTCCGCAAAGTGCGACGCCGCCCGCACTGGGCGGCGTCAGGATCTGGTCCGGGGGGTGGTCTACCGCATTGCGCGGGGTGAGCAGCGCTTCCTCGACCGGGCGGAGCAGAAGGGAAAGGGGTACGATCGCGTCCGGCTACTGGTATCGCTCCAGGGGCGCCCGCGCCTCGTCTTCACCTATGTCGCCCGTCCCGAGGCCATCGCACAGGGGCTGCGGCCCTTCGACTGGTATCTGGACTATGTGCTGCGCGGCGGCCGTTACCATGGCCTCTCGAGCCGCTATCTCGCGGGGCTGGCTCGGACCGGGAGACATCGGGATTCGAATGCGACCCGACGGCGCAGCAACCGCCGCGTGCTGCTGCGGGGAACAATCCCGCGCCGGCGACTATAGGCAAGACCGCATTCAGACGTTTGCCGGAAAGGCATATGATGGAGTCTGACCCTAAAAACAAGAGGTTGGAGATGAAACCACCGAGACAATTCGCCGCTGCCGCCCTGATCGCCCTCCCCTTCGCCATTTCGGCACCGGCCTTCGCGCTCGACGGCGCCGATCTCTACGCCGAGAAGACTTGCGCCGGCTGTCATGGCAGGGACGCAAAGACCCCCATTCTCCCGATCTACCCGAAGCTCGCCGGGCAGAGCCCCGAGTATTCCTTCAACCAGATGCAGGACATCGCGACCGGGGCACGTGCCAACGGCCAATCTGCCGCGATGAAGGGTGTAATGAGCCTGGTCTCGGAGGAGGAGATGCGCGCCATCGCCGAGTGGCTGGGAACCCTGAAGTAAGGCGATTTCTGTCAAAAAATCAAGTCGTGAGATCATGCCGTCGAAGCCCCGACGGCATTGCGGAACACCACCCCTAGCATGTTTAATGGTCCGCGAAATACGCGTATCCGGTGATTTTCATGCCCTCCGATACCAGTGCCGTCGCGGCGGCGAATTCGCCCTGCTCCCTCGCCGACGACTACCTGCCGGTATCCGGCGGGTTCGATGAGATGCTCTCTCCAAGCGGCGAGCTGCGCCCCCACTGGGAGTATCTCCTGGGGGCGATGAAGTCCCTGGGACCAGCAGGCATCGAGGAGCGGCGCCGGGAGGCGCGGCGCCTGATCCGGGACAACGGGGTCACCTACAACGTGCATGGAGATTCCCAGGGCCTGGCACGGCCCTGGAATCTGGACCTGATCCCCCTCCTGCTCCAGAGCGACGAATGGGCGGCGATCGAGCGCGGCCTCATGCAGCGCGCCGAGCTACTCAACCGGATTATGCTCGACCTCTACGGCAAGCGCGAGCTGCTCTACAAGGGCTTGTTGCCGCCCGATTTGATCTGCGGCTATCCCGGCTATCTGCTTCCGTGCCATGGCATCTCGGTGGCCGCGGAGCGCCCTTTGGTCTATTACGCGGCGGATCTGATCCGGGCCACAGACGGAAGCTGGCACGTCGCCGGCGACCATACACAAAGCCCCTCCGGAGCCGGCTATGCGCTGGAAAACCGGGTGGTGCTCTCTCACGTCCTGCCGAGCCTGTATCGCGATTCCCACGTCCACCGGGTCGCCGGCTTCTTCCGCTCCATGCGCCGCACCCTGACGCGCCTGGCACCCGAGCGCGAGGAGCATGCCCGGGTGGTCGTCATGACGCCCGGACAGAGCAACGAGGCCCACTTCGAGCACTCCTATCTGGCCAATTACCTAGGCTATACCCTGGTCCAGGGGGCAGATCTGTCGGTACGCGACGGCGCGCTTTGGCTGCGCACCCTGGGCCGCCTCGAGCCGATTCACGCGGTGCTGCGGCGGGTCGAAGACGACTGGTGCGACCCGCTGGAGCTGCGCGAGGACTCGCCCCACGGAGTCCCCGGACTGGTGCAGGCGGCACGCAGCGGACGGGTCGTGCTCGCCAACGCCCTAGGCAGCGGACTCCTGGAGCACCCGGGCCTGGGCGCCTTCCTGCCGAGCTTGTGCAAGCAGCTGTTGGGGGAGGAGCTGCTGCTGGAGGGGATACCCACTTATTGGTGCGGCGACCCCGGTGCCCTGGGTCATGTGCTAGAGAACCTGCCCCGCCTGATCATCAAGCGCCTCGCTGGCCCCTCGCGAGAAGAGCGCCATGTGGGCGCCGACCTGACGGCCCAGGAGCTCGCGGAATTGGGCTACCGGATTCGAAGCGAGCCGCGCCGCTTCGTAGCCAAGGACTGGATCGCCCCCTCCACCTCCCCGTCGCTGATTGGCGGACGCGTCGAGCCGCGTCCGACCATCCTGCGCAGCTTCCTGGTCAGCGAGGACGAGGGCTACGCCGTGCTGCCCGGCGGTCTCAGTCGCGTCGCCCTGTACGCGACTGCGCCGATCGCCCCCCACCTGCTCGGCAGCCTGGCCAAGGACACCTGGGTCCTGGCTTCCGAGCCCGCACGCCAGGAATCGCTGATCATCCCCGCGGATCGCCTGAGCCCCGCAGTCGTTCAGGAGAGCGAGGTCTCCAGCCGGGTCGCCGACAATCTCTTCTGGATCGGGCGCTATGCGGAACGGGCCGAGGGCTTGGTGCGGCTGCTGCGCATCGTCATCTTCCGGCTCTTCGAGCGCGCGAGCTATGCGCCCGACGGCAGGACCGTCGGCTCCGTCCATCTGCTTCTCCAGGCGCTGACCCGCCAAACCAAGACCTTTCCGGGCTTCGCGGGCGAAGGGGCGGAGGACCTGCTGCGCGACCCGATCCCGGAAATGTTGTCCCTGATCTCCGACCCGAATCGAATCGGCGCCCTGCCCCAAACCCTGCATGCCCTCGGCAATGCCGCCTGGTCGGTGCGCGACCGCCTCTCCGGTGACACTTGGCGGGTCATCAACGACATCGAGCACAAGCTGCAGTCGCTGACCAAGGATCCGCCCAAGCAGCTCGATTCGGCACTGGACGATCTCGACCCCCTGATCACATCCCTGGTGGCCTTCTCCGCCCTCACCCACGAGAACATGACCCACAATGAGGGCTGGCACTTTCTGGAGGCCGGCAGGCGCCTGGAGCGCGGCGGCAACCTGGCCACCTTGCTGCAAACCACCCTGACCCCGGTCGGCGACTACAGCGAGGAGACGTCCTTGGTGGAGGCGGTGCTCGTGGTCACCGACAGCCTCATCACCTACCGCCGCAGGTACCAGGTCGGAACCCGTATCGGCGCCCTCCTCGACCTGGTGTTTCAGGACGAGGCCAACCCGCGCTCCCTGGCCTATCAGCTGGTCGCCCTGGAGCCGCTGGTCGGACAGATGCCCCGAATGGAGCTCGTCGCCGGACGTACCCCGGCGGAAAAGCTGGTCCTCAAGTGCCTGACGGACGTGCGCCTCGTAGAGGTCAACGAGCTCCTGGCGGTAGCCGGAGAGGACAATCGTCGCCAGGCCCTGGACCTGGTGCTCGAGAGGGTCGGCGCCGAGCTCGCGGCCATCTCCGACGCTCTCACGGCCCAGTATTTCGCCCACGAGGAGCAGCCCCACAGCCTGCTGGGCCGCCTGGAGCGGATGCCGCCGTGAGATTCCGCATCAACCATGTAACCCGGTACCTGTACGAGGATCCGGTATCCTTGTGCCATAACCTCGCGCACCTCGAGCCCAGGGATTTGCCCCACCAAAAGGTCATTTCCACCCGGCTGCGCGTCGATCCCTGCCCCGCCGTCTCGAGCGAGCATCGGGACTTCTTCGGCAACCGCGTCAACTACTTCTGTATTCAGCAGGCCCACAAATCCCTGAATGTCGGCGTCGCCTCCGAGGTGGAGGTCCTGGCACGCGACATCCCGGATTTCTCGGCCTCCCCGCCCTGGGAAGAGGTCGTATCCAGGCTCTGCTCCGAGAATGGGGAAGAGATCGTTGATGCGCGCGTCTTCACCCTGCGCTCGCCCTATGTGCCGAGGGAGCCGGCGGCCCTGGACTATGCCCGCGCGTCCTTCACGCCGGGCCGGCCGATCCTCGAGGCAGCCACCGACCTCATGGAGCGGATCTATCGAGAGTTCGAGTTCGACCCCAACTTCACCACCGTCGCCACGCCGATCGCCGAGGTGCTGGAGCACCGCAAGGGCGTGTGTCAGGACTTCGCCCACCTGGGACTCGCCTGCCTGCGTGGACTGGGACTGGCCGCGCGCTATGTCAGCGGCTACCTGGAAACCCTGCCGCCGCCCGGCCAGCCCAAGCTCCAGGGCGCCGACGCCTCCCACGCCTGGCTCGCGGTTCTGGTGCCGGACATCGGCTGGATAGACTTCGACCCGACCAACGGCCAGGTCCCCCACGAGCAGCACATCACGACCGCCTTCGGCCGCGACTTTCAGGATGTCACCCCCCTGAGGGGCGTCTTCTACGGCGGCGGCGAGCACCAGCTCGAGGTCGAGGTGGACGTGGACCGGGTCCCGATGGGAACATGAAGGTCCTCGGCCGGAGCCGAGCCCACAAGGGGCTAAGGCTGATCACTCCGTCGCCTCAACCCTACCCCGCACAAACCCGGTGCTATACTCGGTAACAATTGTCCGTCGAGCATCGAGACTCCAAGTGGCCACGGCAACAAAGCAATACCCACCACCCACATCCCACGAGAGCGACTTCTACACCTGGGCAGCGGAAAGTGCCGATGCCATCCGCCAAGGTCGCTTCGAAGGGATCGATTGGGAGGCCGTTGCGGAGGAGCTGGAAGACATGGGACGTAGCGAGCGGCGAGCGCTGGAAAATCGGCTCGAGGTGCTTCTGGCGCATCTGATCAAGTGGCGCTTTCAGCGCGACCGCAGATCCACAGCTTGGACCGGGACCATCAAAGAACAGCGCCGCAAGTGCGTCCGCCTATTGCGCCAGAATCCCGGGTTGAAATCTCTCCTTCCCGAATCGATTGTTGACGCTTACGAGAGCGCCACGGCCCTGGCGGAGCGAGATACGGGAATCGACGAGGCCAACTTCCCCGCATCTTGTCCCTGGACTGTGGAGCAGATTCTCGACGAAGGCTACTGGCCGGAAGCCGATTCGCAACAACCAGGCAATGCCGTACAACAGGGTGGCGGAACCTCTGCGTAGGCGGATGCCCGAAGGGCGATCCGCCATTGCGTAGCCCACCAAGATGGCGGAACCGCTATAGCGTTCCACCCTACGCAGGCTCAAAAAGGTCGAGTCGCCGCTCAATTCGCTCGAGACGACCCTCGATGCGATCCATACGCTGGTGTGCGATTGCGTTATCGCCATGCAAGCCGACCACCTGAGACTCCAGCGATGACAACCGCAGCTTCACTGTACCCAAGTCTTCGGCCATTTGGTCGACCCGTCCCCGGATGTGGCGCAGGTGCTCGAGGATCAGGTTTTCCACGCTTTCCGTCATCAGGCATCTCCGATTTCTTGGACGGAACAGTATAGTCAATTGTTGGAACCTCCTTGTAGGCGGATGCCCGTAAGGCGATCCGCGATCACCTTGCCCGCCGAGATGGCGGAACCGCTATCGCGTTTCGCCCTACGCCTCACCCGTGGGAAACTCGTCGATGTTGCCAGCGCCCCAATCGGCGGGATAGCGGCCGGCCTGCACCAAGCGGCGGAAGGTGGAGAACGGCCAGTCGCGAGCGAAGGTTACGTAGCCGTGCTTCACCGGATTGAAGTGGACGTAGTCCAGGTGCCGCGTGTAGTCGCTGTCGCCGCGGATGGCATGCTCCCAGAACCGACGTTGCCAGATGGCCCGCTCGCCGCAGGCGATGCGCGTTCCGGAGCGTCGCTCCGTGGCCGGAATCGCGCGAGAAAATCGGATCTTGATCGCCTTGATTCGGTTCGAGAAGTCGTCGTCACCCTCGGGCAACGTAATGACGCAGTGCATGTGATCGGGTAGCACCACCCAGGCATCGATCCGAAACGGCCGCTCCCGCCGCGTGCGCCGGACCGCCTCGCGCAAAGCGTCGATGTGTCGAACCAACAGGTCCGAGCGCCGCTCGAGCAGATTGATCGTGAAAAAGTAGGTCCCGCCCGGAACCCGCAAGCGGCGATAGTCCGGCATCCCGCAACCTCACCCGATTGCGTCTTCGTAGGGAGGATGCCCGCAGGGCGATCCGCCATCACCCGATCAACCAAGATGGCGGAACCTCCTTGTAGGGCGGATGCTCCAGGGCGATCCGCCATCATGCAATCCATCGAAATGGAGAGGCTCCCCCCGGAAGTCGAAATGTCAATTCAGCGCCGTGGGTCCCGGCAATTGGCGGAACCTCCTGTCGGAGTTCCGCCCTACGCGGGTTATGCGGGCTACGCGGGCTCCGAGATCGAGACCTTGGGCTACCCGCAGGCTGCCCTGTTCGCGTTCTGCCTGGCGCTGGTGGCTTTCAACCTCTATGCTGTGGTCATGGCGGCACTACGTACCGCCCATCCGACCCAGATGATCGACGAGAGCGTCTTCGGAGTACTACCTGGCCGGCGAGATCGCCACCACCATGACCGGTCTGAGCATCGCCGTCCCCGAGCAAGAATGGGCCTCGCTTGCACAGGTTGGGGCGGAGCAGTTCGCCGCCTGGCTGCTCGACCTCGCCAGCCACGTGGATCTGCGCAAGCTCCGCAAAACGACACGTGGCCCGAAGAAACCTCCAATCCCACGAACCCGATTCATAAGGTCAACCCCATGTCTCAACCGCTAAGTTGCTCGCCGAATCCAAGCCGTCGGCCGCTTGACACCTTAAAAAGGCTGCCGTCGGCGTCTTGGACCGTTTCAATGCGTGAGCCCGCTGAATCTCGTTTGTAATCAGGTAAATTTTTACAATAAGGTTGCTGCTGATCACACACTTAATCGATACTCCAATTTGGCACATATAGGGAGCCATATATGATTGGAAAGCGAATTCTTCCGGCGCTGTTGTTGGGCATGAGCTGCACCCTATCTCACCATACCTCGGTCGCCGGTCCCATCGCCTCGTTACACATGACCGCAACGCCGATCAAGCATGTAGTGGTGCTGTATCTGGAGAATAATTCGTTCGACGGCTATTTCGGGGTATACCCGGTTGCAGAGAATCCGTCCGATTCGCCAGCCTTCGAGGCGAGACTTGGCACGCCATCGGTCGCCGGTCTGAACGAAACTCTCCTGTTCCACAACCCGAACCAATCGAATCCGTTTCGGATCGCGCGGCTGGATAGCTACACCTGCGATCAGGATCACCTGTACACGGACGAGCTCGAGGCCCGGAATCAAGGCTTGATGAACAAGTTTGTCCAATTTGGCGCCCAGGGACCATCCGACGACCGTCAGTTGTGCGTGCAGAATGAGCACGGAAATTACTACACCGATATGGGTTATTTCGATGGAAATACGATCACTGCCTTATGGAACTATGCCCAATATTTTGCAATTGGCGATAATTTTTTCGCCACAATGCCTGGCGGGTCTGCCCGAGGCGCTATGAACCTGGCTGCCGCCGACGTCTACGGCGTGCTGTGCGTGCCGGATCAAGATTACCCAAGCGAGGTGTATGTCCCGGATGACGCGAACCTGCCGTTCTGCAACGGCCCAGTCGATTCGAGAGACGTCGACCCGCCGAGCGGCAACGGACTGGGCACGGTGATCAGCGATCCACAACCGTACTACGACGTGTGCTCGCAGGAAGGCAACACTGTGGCCATGGCAGGACGCAACCTGGGCGATCTCCTGAACGATGACGGCATCACCTGGGGCTGGTTCCAAGGCGGATTCGCCGATTGCGAGCGTAGCCATCCGAAGATCGCCTACGATCTTGCGACGGGGGTTGATCCCGCCACCGACCCGGTGCTGCTGGTCGACTACACGCCGCACTGGAATCCGTTCCAGTATTGGCAGTCGACGGCGAATCCGAAGCACCTGCCGCCGAGCTCAGTCGCGATGATCGGGCGCACCGATCAGGCAAACCACCTTTATGATCTCGCCTGGTTCTGGAAGGCCGTCGAGCAGGGTAATTTGCCCGTGGTCTCGTTCCTGAAACCGGCGACCTACCAGACCGGCCATCCTGGACTCTCAGATCCACTCGACCAGCAGGTCTTCCTTGCCAAAACCCTCAACCGTCTGCAGCTGCAACCGCAGTGGCACCATATGGCGGTCATAGTCGCATGGGACGACTCGGACGGTTGGGCGGACCACGTGATGCCGCCGATCGTCAACACCTCAGCGACTTCGTTCGACACCGGTAGCGAAGGTCAGCCATTGTGCGGCAAGGGAACGCAAGGACCGGGTGCCCGCTGCGCCTATGGGCCGCGCACGCCGTTCCTCGTCATCTCGCCGTACGCCAAGGAGAACTACGTCAGTGGCCAACTCGCCGATCAGACCTCGATTACGCGTTTCATCGAAGACAACTGGCTGGGCGGTCAGCGGATCAGTGACATCAGCTTCGACAACATCGCGGGCTCGCTTTTGGACATGTTCGACTTCTCTCTAGGCAAGCGCCCGCGCCGCTTGTTCATCGATCCGTGGACAGGTCAGCCTCTGGGGCAAAGGCCGCGCCGCTTGATCATCGATCCGTGGACAGGTCAAGCCTCTGGGACAAACGCCGCGCCGCTTTTCGAAGCGATGGCGAGAGGCGGCGCCGAATTTTAACCATCAGGAAGCACAACGAAGGGCTGCAGATGGCGTCGAGATCTCGATTGTAGCGCTCCAGCACGGCATCGTCCCCTGTGACCAGATGCCGTCGTCGCTGCATCGCCCAAGGGTGATCCCAACCGCCGAGAAGCGCTTCATCGAGTTCTTCGCTGCCCAGATCCGCAACCGCAACACGCGGGAGGCGTACCTTCGACCCGTGCGGGACTTCCTGGGCTGGGCCGAGGACGCCGCCGGGATCGCTGACCTGATCGACATCGAGTCCGTGCATATGGCGGCCTGGGTGGAGCTCAAGACGCGATCTTACGAGGCCCAGAGCGTTCAAGCAGCAGCTCGCGGCGCTGCGCCATCTGTTCGACTGGCTGGTCACGGGCCATGTCCTGCACACCAATCCAGCTTACTTTACTCCGGGGGCCGAAATTCTCCTACACCAAGGGCAAAACGCCGATCCTCACACCAAACGAGGCCCGAAAGCTGATCCGGTCCATCCCGACGGACACGCTCATGGGCCTGCGCGACCGTGCCCTGATAGGGCTGATGCTTTACACCTTCGCACGGGTCTCGGCGGCGGTGAACATGAACGTGAAGGACGTGTACCAGAAGCAGGAGACGCTCTGGGTGCGGCTACACGAGAAAGGCGGCAAGCACCACGAGATGCCCTGCCAGCACAATCTCAAGGACTGGCTGCGGGAGTACCTCGAGGCCGCAGGAATTGCTGACGACAAGGATGCCCCCCTCTTCCGCACTGTGGACCGCAAGACCCGGAAGCTCGGCTCGAGCCGTTTAGACAGGCAGCGGGCCTGGGCCATGGTCAAGCGCCGAGCAAAGAAAGCGGGAATAGAGACAACCGGCATCAGAGCTGGACCCAAAGGGCTGGACAGGATCCGGGGCGTCGCCTCGGCGGTGGAGATTTTGACCTGGTTGCCGTTGCCCCTGATCAGGAGCAAGTGGTCGGCATTGCCGCCGACGACCATGCTGCCCTCGCCCTGCGCCACGAGCTGATCACGGCCGACGAAATCGCCGCTGGTCTCGTCGTTACCGGTAACGACTGCTCCGCCGGAGGTGGGGATCAAGGACTGCCGTCTGGCCTCGATCTCCCGTTTCTTGGCATCGACTGTCTCGTCGCCAAATACATCCCGAAGGCACTCCAGGTTTTCCAGCTGAGAATCGAGCCTGCCGATCTCATTATCCATCCGGCTGGTCATTGGCTGTCCTCTGTCCGCTTAATCTCAATCAATCCGTACATCGGCGCTCGCCACCAGGAAGACCTAGCAACAACCAGACGGGGTCCTTGAAATCTTCAAATCAAGGCTGCCCTTTCCGGCAAGAGGTCACTCCCGCTTCTCGACATCGACACTCAGCCTTTGGTAGATGCCCAGACCGACGATCAGCAGCGTTGCCGCCAGGATCAGGGTGGCAGGGTAGATCAGAAGCGAAACGTCCTTCGCCCCCGCCTTGAAGATGTAGATGATGCCCTCGATGCTGACCGCGATCGAAATGATGACGGCGATCTTGGTGAGGGTCTCCCTGGCCTCGCGCGCGGAGCGCAGCTCCTTCCGGCGCAGCACCTCCTCCTCGACCATGTACTTGGCGACGTCGAGGATGGCGACAGCGATGATGACGGCACCGGCTGCCTGCAGCATGGTGCCCATGAAGTCCTTTCCGGGAGTCGTGGCCCCGGCGGCGTGCGCGTGCCAGATGGAAACGATGTGGTCATAGATCTCGTAGACGGACCAGACCATGATCAGCACCGCCATACCCGCCAGCGCGATTGCGGCGAGCAGGTAGATCAGGCTCATCAGGAGGCCCAGAACGGACCGGGGGTGCGCGGGAAGGCCCTGCGCGGGTGTCGCTGTCTCTGGTTGCGAGGTCATGGGTGTAGGCGCCTGCTCGCGGCGACCGCGTTGGAGGCGGGGCCGTTGACTCGTCGTTGTCTTTCGGGCAAATCGAGATGCCGGATGTGCCCGCCGAAAATAGCAGAAGCGCGCGACCGCTGCCGCGGGGAAGGATACCAATTCGACTGCTCTAGGTCCGGTGGATGCGAGCGCCTGGCCGGGCGCATCAACAGCCTCGATGCATGGCTTCCCTAGTAGCCTGTCCCATTAGTCCTGGTCACGATTGTGGCAATTTGAATTCTTCCGGCGTCAGTTGGTGGATGGGGCAAAGTACTCGCGTAAATCCTGGTTCAGGTTCGTGAATGCTTGCTGTGCGTTGTGCTTGCGTCGAGGTCCCTGTTCGCCTTGGATGAGATCACTGATCGCGTTGGCTTGTGAGTGTAGTGCCGCCGTGAATTGTTCCCAAGTTTCTTTAGAAACGTCCGACACGTAGTCCCTGAGCAGATTGGTCAACAGCAACATCTGTTTGGTCAGAGTGCGCAGTTCCATTGGCGCCGCC
>Ga0210085_1000121_pt1 | contig 34342 bp, 39 predicted proteins | sample China_Galinas_PW_5_FD_184866 | JGI IMG/M metagenome (GOLD analysis project Ga0210085, IMG submission 184866) | Wetland microbial communities from San Francisco Bay, California, USA, that impact long-term carbon sequestration - China_Galinas_PWC_D1... | ecosystem: Environmental > Aquatic > Marine...
CCTCGCGCGCGTGGACCGGCCGCAGCTCGGGGCCGATCTGGACCGTGGTGTCCGGGTTGGCACGGAGGTTGTAGTACCAGGCCGGGTTCTTCGGGAAGCCGCCCTTGGAGGCGACGATGACCACGTCGTCGCCGTCCTCGACGTAGAGCAGCGGCAGCGTCCGCTTCTTGCCGCTCTTGGCGCCGACGTGGTCGAGCAGCAGCATCTTGCCCCGCACGCCGGGGGCGGACTGGCCGATGCGCCCACCCGTCCTCCGGTAGAGGAAGGTGTGGGCGCCCATCAGCCGTCGGGTCAGCGGCCAGATCCGGTCCCCCAGATCCAGGTAGCGGGGCGGCCGCCGCTCTTGTCCCTCTCCGCTCAGGTGTACATCCCCCCGAACATGCCGCCGGTGACGTTGAGCACCTGGCCGTGCACGTAGTCGGCGAGCGGCGAGGCGAGGAAGAGGACCGGGCCCGAGGCCTCGGCCGGGGTGGCGGGGCGGCCGAGCGGGATGATCGCCGCGGCCATCGCCCGCATCTGCTCGGGGATGCCGAGCTCGATCTTCTCGCCGCCGGGGGCGGTCATCTCGCCGCCGGCCTCTTTCGCCGCGGTGAGGCGGGTTTCGACGAAGCCGAAGGCGACCGCGTTGACGTTGATCTTGAACTGCCCCCACTCCTTGGCCAGCGTTTTGGTGACCCCGACCACGCCCGCCTTGGCGGCCGAGTAGTTGACCTGGCCCGCGTTGCCCATCGTCCCCGAGGTCGAGGAGATGTTGATCAGCTTGCGGAAGACCTCCCTGCCCTCGGCCTTCTCGGCCTTGGCGGCATCGCGCCAGTGCGGGGCGAGCGCGCGGGCGACCCGGAAGGGCACCACCGTGTGGATGTCGAGCATCGCCTGGAACTGCTCGTCGGTCATCCGGTGGGCGACGCCGTCCCAGGTGTAGCCGGCGTTGTTGACGACGACGTCGACCGCGCCGAAGGCGTCGACGGCGGCGGCGACCAGGTCGTCGGCGGCGCCGGTCTTGGTCAGGTCGCCGGCGAAGACCGCGGTCTCGCCGTCGATCTCACCGGCGGCCTGCTCGGCGACGTCGGCGTCGAGGTCGTTGATCAGCACCTTGGCGCCCTCGCTGGCGAACAGCTCGGCCGTCGCCCGGCCGATCCCCCGCGCCGACCCGGTGACGATCGCCGCTTTGCCGTCCAGAAGTCCCATATTCCCGTCTCTCCTTTGGTTCGTGAAGGCCGGTCGCGGAGGCTACAGGGATCGGCGCAGCCCTGGTTGACTGGCCAGTCAGCGGGCTTGGGGAGCCCGCGCCGCCGGGGCGCGGGCTCCTGCGGATTGACACGGGCAATTGCTGCGTGCTATAAGACCGCCATCCCGTCAGCTTGTACGACAATCTGGCAATCACACATTTCATGACCGAGCCCGCAGACAGCAAGCCATCCGAGCGCCTCGCCACCGCGCCGGCGCTCGGCCTGGCACCCGACGCGGGGGCCGAGACCCCGCTCGCCGACATGAGCTCGCGGGTCGCCCGCGTCGCGGCGCCGCTGCGCGAGCAGGTGCTCGGCCTGCTCCACCAGGAGATCGCCGAAATGCGGCTGCGCCCCGGTCAGCGCCTGGTCGAGCGGGAGCTGGTCGAGCGGATCGGGGTCTCGCGGACGACGATCAGGGAGGTGCTGCGGCAGCTCTCGGTCGAAGGGCTGGTGACGACGATCCCGCAGAAGGGCGCGATCGTCGCGATCCCCTCGGCGAAGGACGCGGCCGAGGTGTACGAGGTGCGGGCGGTGCTCGAGGGGATCGTCGCCCGCCAGTTCGCCGAAAAGGCCTCCGACGACGAACTCCGCGAGATGCGCGACGCCTTCAGCGCGATGGAAGAGGCCTACAAGGAGGCGCAGGAGCCGCGCCGGCTGCTGCGCTCCAAGGCGGCCCTCTACGAGGTCCTCTTCGCCGGCGCCGACAACGCCACGGTGCGCTCGATCCTGGAGGGCTTCCAGGCCCGGGTCGCGGTGATGCGCGCCGCGACCCTGGAGACGCCGGGCCGGGCCGACGAATCCCTGGAGGAGATCCGGGCGATCGTCGAGGCGATCGAGCGCCGCGACCCGGCGGCCGCCGAGCGGGCCAGCACCCACCACGTCGAACAGGCGGGGCGGACGCTGTTCAACTCCCAGATCCTCAACCAGTCCTCCGAGCCGGAGCACGGCGGCGATGACCGATAGGGAACGCTTCGAGGCCGGCCTCGAGATGCGCCGGCAGGTGCTCGGCGCCGCTCACGTGGAGCGCTCGATGGCCAGCGCCAACGAGTTCGCGAAGCCGATCCAGGAGCTGGTCACCGAGTACTGCTGGGGCGAGGTCTGGACCCGCCCGGGGCTGAGCCCGCGCCAGCGCAGCCTGCTCAACCTTGGGATGTTGACCGCGCTCAACCGCGGCGAGGAGCTCAAGCTCCACGTCCGGGGGGCGCTCAACAACGGCTGCACGCCGCAGGAAGTCCAGGAAGTGTTCATCCAGGCGGCGATCTACTGCGGCGTGCCGGCGGCGATCTCGGCCTTCCGGATCGGCCACGCGGCGGTCGAGGAAGTGGAGCGGGAGCGGGAGCGGGCGGAGGGCGAGCAGGCGGACGGGACGGGCGCGGAGGCCCCATGAGCGATCGCGGCGGTCCCACGGTCGGCTTCGTCGGTCTCGGCGCGATGGGCTCGCAGCTGGCGCTCGCGCTGCTCGAGTCCGGCCTCGACCTGCTGGTCTTCGACAGCCGGCCGGAGGCCGTGGCGGCATTCGAGCGGGAGGGAGCCACCGGCTGCGGCTCGGTGGCCGAGGTCTCCGGCCTGGCGGAGACCGTGATGGTCAGCCTGCCGAGCCCGGAGATCGTGCGCGAGGTCGCCTGCGGCGAGGGCGGCCTCCTGAGCGGCGGCGCGATGAGGACCCTCGTCGACCTCTCGACCAGCGGCGCGGCCACCGCACGCGAGCTCGCCGCGGTGCTCTCCGAGCGGGGGGTCGACTACCTCGACGCGCCGGTGAGCGGTGGCGTCGCCGGCGCCGAAGCGCGCACCCTGGGGGTCTTCGCCGCCGCCCCGGCGGAGGTGTTCGACCGCTGTCGGCACCTGCTCGAGCCGTTCTCGGCGACGGTTGTCCGCGTCGGCGAGCGCCCCGGCCAGGGCCAGCTCGCGAAGGTGCTCAACAACCTGCTCTCGGCGACCGCGATGTCGATCACCGCCGAGGCCCTCGTCGTCGGCGCCCGCGAGGGGCTGGACCCCGGGGCGCTGCTCGAAGCCTTCAACGCCGGCAGCGGCCGCAACACGGCGACCGCGAGCAAGTTCCCCACCCACGTCGTCACCCGCCGCTTCGAATCCGGGTTCCGGCTCGAGCTGATGCTGAAGGACGTGCGCCTGGCCCTCGACGAGGCGCGGGCGCTGGGCGTGGCGATGCCGCTCGGGGGCGCGGTCGAGCAGCTCTGGCTGCAGGCCGGCGCAGCCGCCGAGGAGGGCGCCGACCACACCGAGATCGTGCGCCTCTGCGAGGAGCGGGCCGGGGTCACCGTCGAGTCCCGGCGCGAGTCGGCGAGCGCCGATGCCTGAGGCGGCCGGACAAGCGACGGGCACCGTGCTCGGCGACGCCGCCTACGAGGTGACGGCGGTCCGCTACGGGACGCTTGCGGCGAGCAAGGGCGAGATGTTCCACCGCTTCGAGACCTACGGCGAGGCGGACGGCCCGGTCGAGCTCGCCTACTACTTCTGGGTCGCGCGGGCCGAGGACCGGATCGTCCTCATCGACACCGGGTTCGACCCCGTTGCCGCGGCGCGGCGCGGGCGCGACTGCCTGGTCCCGCCGCTCGACGCGCTCTCCTCGCTGGGGGTCGCGCCCGAGGACGTCTCCGCCGTCGTCGTCACCCACTTCCACTACGACCACATCGGCAATCTCGCCGCTTTTCCGGGGGCCGAGCTGATCGTCCCGCGCCGCGAGCTCGAGTTCTGGACCGGCCCGCCGGCCCGCCACCCGCAGTTCGCCGCCCACGTCGAGGCGGCCGAGGTGGAGTGGATCCGTCGAGCCGCGGAGGAGGGCCGGGTTCGGACCAGCGCGGGCGAAGAGCAGGTGCTGCCGGGCATCACCGCGATCGAGGTCGGCGGCCACTCGCCCGGGCAGCAGATGGTGCTGGTCGAGGGCGAGGAGGGCCGCGTGCTGCTCACCTCCGATGCGGTCCACTTCTATGAAGAGCTGGAGCTCCGCCGGCCGTTCGGCGTGATCGCCGACCTCGAGGCCATGTACCGGGCCTACGAGCGGGTCGTGGAGCTGAGTCGGGAGCCGGGCACGGTGGTCGTCGCCGGCCACGACCCGGCGGTGATGCAGAGATTCACAGGGGCCGGCGCATGCGCCGAGATCGCAGTTCAGATCAATGGGAATGACGCGGCGTAACCCGCGCGGCGGGTCTCAGCGCAGCGTCGGCAAGTTGAAACAACGTGAGGAGAGATGGAAGTCATGAGGGACAGGAAGAGGTCGAAGTTTCGAATGACGAGCGCGTTCGCGCTCGCCGGAGCGTTGGCACTGGCGATTGCGCTCGCCAGTTGCGGCGGCGGCAGCTCGGGCGGCGGCTCGACTGAAGGCTCGGACACGACGACGACCGGGGACTCCGGGGGCTCGGGAGGCGGCGGCGAGATGCTGATCGGGCAGATCGCCGGCACCACCGGCGCCTACGGAAGCGTCGGCGTGGCGATGGAAAACGCGGGCAGCCTGGCCGTCGAACAGCTCAACGAAGCGGACGGGATCATGGGCCAGCAGGTCAAGCTGACCACCTACAACGACAAAGCCGACGCGACGCTCAGCTCGCAGCTCTTCCAGCGGCTGGTCAGCGACGGCGCGGTCGCCGTCCTCGGCTCCGGCGACACCGGGCCGGCCACCGCCTCGATGGCGGAGCGCCTCAAGGTCGTCAATACCGGCGCGGTCGACGACGCCGGGCTGACGATCTACCCGAACGGCCCCGAAGAGCCCCCGTACGAATGGGTGTTCAGCTTCGGCCTCAACACCTACGCCTGGGGTGAAGCGCTGGGCGACTACGCGACCGAAAACTGCGAAGCCCTGGCCGTCCTGCACGACCCGTCGACCTACGGCGAAGGCGGCAACGAAGGCATCCAGATCGCCTACGAGGACCGCGGCGGCAAGAAGATCGTCCTCGACGAAACGATCACCGAGAACTGGTCCACGGGCGCGACCGTCAGCCTCGACTCCGAGCTGTCGAAAATCAACGACGCCGGCGCCGACTGCGTGGTCGTCTGGCTGACCCCGCAGGACACCGCCCGTTTCGCCCAGGAGGCTCGCAACAAGGGCACCGACCTGACCATCCTCGGCAACGACACGATGAACGCGGACGACACGTTCTCGAAACTCGCCGGGCCGGCGGCGAAGGGCGCGATCGGGGCATCGATCACCACCGAACTCGAACCGGGTCCGGAGCTGCAGGAATTCATCGACGAATACGAAGCCAAGTTCGGCCTGGCGCCCAACCCGTTCGGGATCGCCACCCGCGACGCCATCTACATGTTGAAGCAGGTGATCGAGGAAGCCGAATCGACCGAGCCGGACGCGATCCGGGACACGATGGAGGAAGTCCAGGACTTCCAGGGCCTGACCGGCGACCTCAGCTTCTCGCCGCAGGAACACGCGACCATCACCCGCGGTCAGCTGACCCTCGTCGAATTCGACGGCAAGGAATGGAAACCGCTGGCAAAGCAGCCGGGGGGCGGCGAATAGCCCCTGTTCCGAGGGGCCGGCCATATGGCCGGCCCCTCGGGGCCGCTCCGGACCCCATTGACGGATGAGAACCGTGAACGAGACGACGATCGGATCGCTTCGCCTGGCGGAGGTGCTGGAGCCGACCGGTGAGCCCGAGCTGCCCCTTTACGTCGGCGGCGGCTGGACCGCTGCCGCCGACGGGGCGACCTTCGAGACCCGCAACCCGGCGACCGGGAGGGTCTGGGCGCACGTCGCCGAGGCCGGCCCCGAGGACGTCGGCCGCGCGGTCGCCGCGGCACGGCGCGCCTTCGACGGTCCCTGGGCCGCGGTCAACGCCCCCGACCGGGCGCGGCTGCTGCTCCGGATCGCCGGGCTGATCGAGGCCAACCGCGAGGCGCTGGCCACGGTCGAGTCCCGGGACAACGGCAAGGCGCTGCGCGAGACCGAGGCCGAGCTGGCGGCGATCGTCCGTTACTTCGAGTTCTACGCCGGGGCGGCGCAGAGCTGGTACGGCGAGACGATGCCGGAGGCGGGGCCGTTCCTGACCTACACGCGGCGCGAGCCGATCGGTGTCGTGGGGGCGATCATCCCCTGGAACTCCCCGCTCAACATGCTCGCCTGGAAGGTCGCCCCGGCCCTGGCGGGCGGCAACACCGTCGTCCTCAAGCCGGCCGAGGACACGCCGGTCTCGGCCCTGGTGCTGATGGCGATGCTCGAGCAGCTGGAGCTGCCGCCCGGGACGATCAACGTGGTGCCGGGCTTCGGCGCCCGTGCCGGCGAGGCGATCGTGACCAGCCCCGGCGTCGACAAGATCGCCTTCACCGGCTCGACCGAGACCGGCAAGCGAATCGCCGCCGCGGCCGCGCAGACGATGAAGCTGACCACCTTCGAGCTGGGCGGCAAGTCGCCCAACGTGATCTTCGCCGACGCCGACCTCGAGCAGGCGGTCAACCGCTCCGCCTACGGGATCTTCTCGGCCGCCGGGCAGTCCTGCATGGCGGCCTCGCGCACCCTGGTCCAGCATGAGGTCTACGACGAGTTCGTCGACCGCTTCGCCGCCAAGGCGAGCGCGATCCGGGTCGGTGACCCGTTCGACCCGCGGACCCAGGTCGGCGCCACCACCTCGGGCCGCCAGCTGGAGAAGATCAAGAGCTACGTCGAGATCGCCACCGGCGAGGGAGCAGCTGTCGCCGCCGGAGGCCGACCGCCGGAGCTCGACGGCGACAACGCCGAGGGCTACTTCTTCCGCCCGACCGTGATCGACTCGGTCGAGAACTCGATGCGGGTGGCGCGCGAGGAGATCTTCGGGCCGGTCACCGCGGTGATCGGGTTCGGCGACGAGGAGGAGGCCGTCCGTCTCGCCAACGACACCCGCTACGGGTTGGCGGGCGCCGTTTGGACCTCCGACGTGAAGCGCGCCCACCGGGTCGCGCACAGGATCCGGGCGGGCACGGTGTGGATCAACAACTACCGCGTCTGGAACTGGCTGATGCCGTTCGGCGGCTACAAGGAATCGGGTTACGGCCGCGAGAACGGCCTCGAGGCGATGCACCACTACACGCAGACCAAGTCGGTGTGGGTGGACCTCGAGGAGGACCCGAGCGACTGGTTCGCGGACTGAGAGCAGGAAAGGGGAGGGCAAGGAGGAGAGATGTCAACCGCAATGACCACCAAGCAGAAGGATCTGCGCGAGCAGTTCATCGAGGCGCGTGGCTACTGGAACGAGTTCTGGGACAGCCTGCTGAGCCTGGACGAGGACTTCTTCGCCGCCTATCTCGACTTCTCGTCGGTCCCCTGGAGAAAGGGGCCGCTGGAGCCGAAGGTGAAGGAGCTGATCTACATCGCCGTCGACGCCGCGGCCACCCACCTCTACGAGCCGGGGATCCGCCAGCACGTCAAGCAGGCGCTGGAGCTGGGGGCGACCCGGGAGGAGATCATGGAGGTGCTGGAGCTGACCGCGACGCTCGGCATCCACGCCTGCAACATCGGCGTGCCGATCCTGGTCGAGGAGCTGGAGGCGGCCGGCAAGCCGATCGACCGCAGCCTCAGCGAGCGCCAGCTCGAAGTGAAGAAGGACTTCGAAGAGAACCGCGGTTACTGGAACCCCTTTTGGGACGAGATCCTCTTCCTCGACCCCGAGTTCTTCGACACCTACACCAGGTTCTCGTCGGTCCCGTGGGTGAGCGGCGTGCTGGAGCCGAAGGTGAAGGAGCTGATCTACACCGCCTTCGACGTCGCCGCGACCCACCTCTACGTGAAGGGCCTGCGCGCCCACATCCGCAACGCGCTCGGCTACGGCGCCACCCGCGAGGAGGTGCTGGAGGTGATCGAGATCGCCAGCGTGATCGGCATCCACTCCTGCACGGTCGGCGTCCCGATCCTGGTCGAGGAGCTGGCCGCCGCCGGCACCGAGGAGGAGCCGGGATGAGCGCCGCGCCCGCCGCCCCGGCGAGCTCCGCCGACGACGCGACGCTGGGTCGCCTCTACGCCCGCACCAAGGCGCTGGCGCTTTCGATCGGCGCGGCCCTGGCCCTGGAGCGGACGCCGGCCGGAGCGCTGACGGAGACCGAGCTGCATCTCGCGGAGTGCGAGCGGGCGGCGGCGACCCGGCCGGGTGAGCTGCACCCCCACTTCGAGGCCTGCCGCGACGCCGCCGCCGACCTGGTCGGGCTGGCTCGCGAGGCCGAGGCGGGCCCGCGGCCCTCGCCGCAGAGCCTGGCCGCGCTGCGCGGCAGCCACCGCCGCCTGCGCCGCCTGGTCTGGGAGGTCTTCGACTGTGAGTACGTCCCCTGCGCCGCCCACCAGAAGGGAGCATGCAATGGCTGATTATTCGCTCTGGATCGTCGAGTATGCCCGCGTCAGTGAGTACCCCGTCAGCGCGGCCCTCTACGGCCGCCACAACCAGGGCTCGCTGGTGTTGCCGTACTGCTACGGGATCCTCAAGAGCGAGGACCACCTGGCCGTCGTCGACACCGGGTTCAACTACGACGAGCTCGGCAGGGTCCTTGCCAACACCTACGGCGTCTCCGACTGGCAGCCGCCGGAGGTGGTGATGCCGCGGATCGGGTTCGACCCGGCGGATGTCGACACGGTGATCCTCACCCACAACCACTTCGACCACGCCGGCGGGGTCGACTTCTTCCCCAACGCCCATGTCTACCTGCAGGCACGCGAGGTGCAGAACTACATGTGGGCGATGGGACTGCCCGACCGCATGCAGTGGCTCACCACGGCCACCGATCCCGACCTGATGATCTCCCTGGTCGAGCGGATGCGGGACGGCAAGCTGACCCTGCTCGAGGGCGAGTCGGAGGTGCTGCCCGGGGTCAGGGCGGTGCCGGCGCACGACACCCACACCGCCGGCTCGCAGTACGTGACCCTCGACCAGCATGACGGGCGCTGGCTGCTGGCCGGCGACAACTGCTACACGTACGACAACTTCCTCGGTTCCAAGGAGGAAGGTCGCTTCGTCCCGATCGGGCTCGCCTTCGGCAGCATGCAGCAGTGCGTGCTGACGATGGAGGAGATGTACCAGTACGTGGGCGAGGAGGTGGGCCGGATCGTCCCCTTCCACGCCGAGGAAATGTGGGACAGGTTCCCGACTCACGTCTTCGACGACACCCTCCGCTGCGCCGAGCTGTCGCTGGCGCCGGGCGAGTCGAGCCGCATCGAGTCGCTGCAGGCGGCCGCCTGAGCGATGGCGGAGATCCGGGACATCGGCGTCGTCGGGCTCGGCAACATGGGCGGCCGGATCGCGGTGAGGATCCGCGAGGCCGGCTGGCCGGTCGTGGGCTTCGACGTCGACCCGGGCCGAGCCGCCGAGCTGGGGCTCGAGCCGGCCGCGTCGGTCGCCGCCCTCCTCCGGCGGGCCGACGCGGCCTTCGTCTCGCTGCCCGACAGCAGCGTGATCGAGCGGGTCGTCTACGACCAGGGAGGGATCCGGGACAGCTGCCGCGCGGGCCAGGTCGTGGTCGACCTCAGCACCGCCGACCCGGCGTCGAGCCGGCGGATTCACGCCGACCTCGCCGAGCGGGGTGCCGAGCTGATCGACGCCGGGGTGTCCGGCGGCGCGGCGGCGGCCGAGAAGGGAGCCCTGACGATCATGGCCGGCGGCTCGACCGGGGCGCTGGCGGCGGTGCGGCCGGTGCTCGAGAGCTTCAGCCGGGACGTCCACCACATGGGCGGCGCCGGCACCGGGCACGTCGCCAAGCTGATCAACAACTTCCTCAACGGGGTCAGCCTCGCGGCGAGCGCCGAGGCGATGGTCGCCGGCAAGCTGGCCGGGCTCGACCTGCCGCAGCTGCTCGAGGTGATCAACGCCAGCAGCGGCGTCAACTTCGCCACCCTCAACCGCTTCCCGAAGATCGTCGAGGGCGACTACCTCGAGGGCGGGCTGACCGGCAACCTGATGGCCAAGGACCTGCGCCTCTACCTGCAGCTGATGCAGTCGCTGCGGGCCACCAGCTTCAGCGGGCCGCCGGCGCTGGCGACCTTCGACCTCGCCAACGCGCTCGGCTACGGCGAGCAGATCAGCAACAGGGTGGTCGACGCGATCGGCGACGTCGCCGGCGGCGTCCGAGTCCAGGGCGAGTGGAAGGAGAAGGAGCGATGAGGATCGCGCGTGGCCGGGCGGGCAAGCCGACCCAGAAGCGGAGCGAGACGTTCAGCGGTGGCGTCTGGGGGGAGTCGATACTCCCCGCCGAGGACGGGATCGTCGTCAACACCGTGATCTTCGAGCCGGGTGGGCGGACCTACTGGCACAGCCACGAGGTCGCCCAGATCCTCCACGTCACCCACGGCGAGGGCCGGCTCCAGCTCGCCGACGGGACCGGCGGCTCCCTGCTGCCCGGCGACGTCGCCCACATCCCCGCCGGCGAGGTCCACTGGCACGGCGCCGCTCCCGGCTCGGTCCTGGTCCACGTCGCGGTCTCGGTCGGCAAGACCGAGTGGATGCACGAGGTCGGCGAGGACGAGTACGCGATGGCGTTCGCCGGGGAGGTGGAGGGCTGATGCTGCAGGTGCTGCTGACCGGCCTCGCCAGCGGGGCGATCTACGGCCTCGTCGCGATGGGCTTCGCGGTCGTCTTCTACGTCACCCGGGTGATCAACTTCGCCCAGGGTCAGCTGCTGATGGTCGCGGTGATGGTCGCGGCCGCCGTCGCCAGCGGCGGCGCGCCGCCGCTGCTGGCGGTCCTCGTCGGCGTGCTCGCCTCCGGCCTGATCGGCGTCGTCACCTACTTCGTCGCGGTCCGGCCGGTCCTCGCGGTGCAGAAGATCGGCTTCGCCTGGCTGGTCAGCACCCTGGCCGTGGCGTTGCTGATCCAGAGCTTTGCGGCGCTGATCTGGGGGCCGACCTCGCGGGCGTTCCCGGCGCTGCTGGTCAACACCACGGTCAGCATCGGCAGCGCCGACGTCAGCCTCCAGGAGCTGCTGGCGATCGGGATCGCGCTGCTGGCGATCGCCGTCTTCGAGGTGGTCCGCCGCCGCACCCTGCTGGGCAAGCTCGGGATGGCGATCGCCGAGGATCAGGAGATGGCCGAGGCGATCGGCGCCAACACGCGGACCGCGGCGATCGCCGCCTTCGCGATCGGCGGCGTGCTGGCCGGGATCGGCGGCGTGCTGATCGGCCCGCTCACCTACGCCAACCCCTACCTGGGCAACACCTACGGGATCAACGGCTTCGTGGCGTTGATGATCGGAGGCGCCGAGCGCCCGGTCGGGGCGATGGTCGGCGGCCTGCTGCTCGGCGTCCTCACCCAGTTCGCCAGCCACTACATCAACTCGCAGGCGGCCGACTGGTTCCCGTTCGTGATCGTCGCCTTCGTCCTGCTGCTGATGCCGCGCGGGCTGTTCTCGATCGGCGCCCAGCTGCGGCGCTCGAAGCGGATCCACCAGGTCGCGGTCGAGGGGGCGGCACCGTGAGCGCCCGCGCCGAAGAGGTCCCGGCAGCGGGGCGGCGACTGGACGGGCTGCTGCGCCTCGCGCGGCTGCCCGGGGTCGGCCTGGTGGCCCTGCTCGTCGCCTTCGCCCTGTTCAGCTACGAGGTGGCGAACGGCTCGGCCTACACCCAGAGCCTGTTCAGCGTCTTCGCCGTCTACGCCATCCTCGCGGTCAGCCTCGACCTGGTCGCCGGCGTGATCGGCCTCTACTCGCTCTGCCACGCCGGGCTCTTCGCGGTCGGCGCCTACACGACGACGATTCTGGCCACCGAACACGGCTGGAACATCTGGGTGCTGCTGCCGGCCGTGGTGATCGGGGTCGGGGTGGCCGGGCTGCTGATCGGGATGCTCTCGTTGCGGGTCAGCGGCCTCTACTTCGCGATCACCACCTTCGTCTTCACGCTGCTGGTGGTCACCCTGCTGGCCGATCTCGACTTCACCGGCGGGCTGCAGGGCCTGATCGGCCCGATCTTCCCGGACTTCTCGCCGGGGCTCGAATGGCTGGGGTCCTCGCTGGTCTGGGCGACGATGCTCTGCCTGCTGGCCTGCACGCTGGTCAGCTGGGCGATACGAAGGTCGCCCTTCTACACCGTGCTGCTCGCGATCCGCGACGCCGAGCCGCTGGCCGAGGCGGCCGGCGCCAACACCGCCCTGATCAAAGTGGCGATGTTCGGCCTCTCGGCGGCGATGGCCGGCCTCGCCGGCTGGGTCTTCTGCTTCCAGGGGTACATCTCGCCGGGCCAGTTCGAATGGACCCTCTCGGTGAACATCCTGGTGATGGTCCTGCTGGGCGGGATCAACAGCCTCTGGGGGCCGATCATCGGTGCCGCGTTCATCAGCATGTTCCCGGACTGGGTCAACATCGACCCCTTCTGGCAGGAGGTGCTGTTCGGCGCGCTGCTGCTCGTGGTGATCGTCGCCGCCCCGCGCGGGTTCGTCGGCCTCCTCTCCGGCGGCGCGCGCTGGGTCGGCGAGCGGATCGGCCTCGGCGCCGACCGCCTCGCCCGCCACGAACCCGAGCCGCCGGGCGGCGCCCGGCGGGTGATCGAGCGGATAGCCGCCGGCCACAACGACAGCGACGGCCCGGCGATCGAGTGCCGCGGGATCAGCTTCGGCTACGGGACCGGCGTGCTGGCGCTCGACGGGGTCGACTTCGTCGCGCAGCGCGGCACGATCCACGGCCTGATCGGCCCCAACGGCTCCGGCAAGAGCACCCTGGTCGACCTGATCGCCGGCCGGATCAAGCCCGACGCCGGCGCGATCACCCTCAACGGGGTGCGGATGGACGGCCACCGGGCGCCGGCCCGCGCCCGCAACGGGGTGATGCGCACCTTTCAGACCGCGGTGATGGTCGGCGACCTCTCGGTCCGCGACAACGTCGTGGTCGGCCTCTACACGCGGGTGCCGCGGCTGGGGCTGCGGGCGGGTGTCTGGCCGGGGCTGCCGACCGCGCGCCGCGACGGCGCCAGGATGCGGTCCGAAGCCGCCGACGCGCTCGGCTTCGCCGGGGTCGACGGCTGGCGCCGGGCCAGGGTGGAGGGCGTCCCGCACGGCGTCGAGCAGCTGACCCAGCTGGCGGAGGCGTGTGCCTCGGGACCGAGCACCCTCGTCCTCGACGAGCCGGTGGCGGGCCTCTCGACGGTCGAGACCGAAAGGGTGAAGGAGCGTCTCGCCGAGCTGAAGGAGGCGGGGATGACGATCCTCCTGATCGAGCATCAGCCACGCTTCGTCTTCGACCTCTGCGACGAGGTCACCGTCCTCAACGCCGGCAAGGTGGTGGCGACCGGCCACTCCGAGACGGTCAGGTCGGACACCCGCGTCCGCGACGTCTACCTGGGCCAATGAGCGAGCGCTCGAACGGCACCGACGCCGCCAGGGCGCTGGAGGTCTCCGGCTTCCACGCCGGTCACGGCCGCTACGACGTGATCCGCGACGTCTCCCTGCACGTCGAGGAGGGCGAGGCGGTGGCGCTTCTGGGCCCCAACGGGGCGGGGAAGACGACGTTCCTGCTGGGCCTGATGGGGCTGGTCAAGCACCGCCGCGGCAGCGTCCGGATCGGCGGCGTCGACCTCTCCGACGCGCCGGCGCACCGGATCGCCGCCGGACACGCGGGCCTTGTCCCTCAGGGGCGCCGCCTCTTCACCGAGCAGACGGTCGAGGACAACCTGATCCTCGGCGGCTACCGTCTGCGGCGCGACCCGGCCCGCGTCGCCGAGCTGCTCGAGTCGGTCTACGAGCTGTTCCCGGTGCTGCGCGACTACCGTGCGCGCGGCGCCGCCGAGATGAGCGGGGGCGAGCAGCAGATGGTCGCGATCGGCCGCATGATGATGGGCGACCCCGACCTGATGCTGCTCGACGAGCCGTCCGAGGGCCTCGCCCCGATCGCGATCGACGGCGTCGCCGAAGCGCTCGCCGAGCTGCGCCGGCGGGGGCGCTCGCTGCTCCTCGTCGAGCAGCGGATCGACCTCGCCTCGCGGGTGTGCGACCGCGTCTACGTGCTCTCCGGCGGCGAGATCGCGCTCGAGGAGAGCGTCTCGGCGATGGAGGCCGAGCACCACGCGATGGTCAGCGCCTACCTGGGCTGACGCGGCCCTGGAAGGGATTCCTGGGAGCCCGTTGTCGGAGTGTGGCGCAGCGCCGGCAGCTCGAAGCCGGGGCCGCCGAGCTCGAAGCCCTGGCCGCCCTGCACGATCGGTCCGGTGGGCAGCTCGCCGGCTTCGACGCCGCGCACGAACTCGAGCGTCTCGACGTCCTCGATCCCCTCGGCGATCACGTAGGCGCCGGTCTGGCGGGCGAAGGTGGCCATCGCCAGCAGGACCGCGCAGGCGTTGGGCTCGGTGGTGGCGGCGACGACGATGCTGCGGTCGATCTTGACGAAGTCGGCGCCGATGCGGCGCAGGATCTCGAGCCCGGCGTTGCCCGTGCCGACGTCGTCGATGGCGATCCTGAGCCCCGCCTGCCGGATCTGGCTCAGGGCCTCGACGACGGCGTCGGTGCTGGCCTCGATCCGCTCGGTCACCTCGACCACGACCTGCTCCCGCGGCATCTCGGCGGCGTCGATCGCCTCCAGCAGCCAGTCGTCGCGGCCGAGGTCCAGCTCCAGCGTCTTCGGGGTCAGGTTGAGGAAGAGCAGGGCGTCCTCGGGCAGCCCTTCGGCGCTTTGCAGGGCCCTGGTCGCGCAGAGAACGTCGAGCTCGTGCACGTGGCTGATCCGGCCGGCGACTTCGAAGGCCTCGGTGGGGCCGGCGAGGCCGTAACGGGGGTCCGGGCGGGTCAGCGCCTCGACGCCGAGCAGGCTTCCGGAGTCCAGCTGCCAGATCGGCTGGAAGGCGGTCTTCAGTCCCTCCTCGGCGATCAGGCGGCGCACCGCTTCGCGCTTCGCGGTGGTCGTGATCGGGACGTGGTCGTCGAGGTCGGCGAAGTGGACGGTGCGGCGCCCGCCGCGTCGCTTGGCCTCGTACAGCGCCGCGTCGGCCTCGTCGCGAAGGTCGGCGGCGGAGCCCCGGGCGGGCAGCGCCGCGACTCCCACGCTGACGTTGAGGTCGCGTTCGTCGAGGGCGCGGAGCAGGCGGCTGGCGACGGCCCGGCCGCCGCGGACGTCGGCGTTGGCGAGGATCACCGCGAACTCGTCGCCGCCGATCCGGTAGGGCCGGTCGGCCGAGCGGCCTTCGCGCAGCGTCTCGGCGAGGCGCAGCAGCACGGCGTCGCCCTCCGGATGGCCGTTCCTGTCGTTGACCAGCTTGAACTCGTCGATGTCGATCACCGCCAGCGAAAGCGCCTCGTCGTTGCGCCTGGCCGCGGCCACCGCCTGCTCGACGTCGTCCTGGAAGGCGCGATGGTTGGGGAGGTCGGTGAGGCCGTCGCGGGTGGCGCGTTCGAGGGCGATCCGGTGGCTGCGCAGCAGCGAGCGGCCGCCGAGCAGGTAGAAGAGGATCACCCCGACGAGGACCGCCCCCGCGGTGGCGAGGGCGAGGATGCGGCGGACGTCGCCGAGCTGGTTCTCGAGGGCCGTGGCGCTGACGGCGATCTCCAGCGCGTAGCGCCCGCCGGAGAGCTCGACCGGGAAGACGAACTCGAAGCTGTCGGCGTTCTCGCCCGGGTCGACCTCCTTGCCCGAGGAGGTGATGCCCTCGTCCAGCGCGGCGATCGTTTTCGGGTCTTCGTCCCTGCGGCCTACCCGATGCGGGTGGTCGGCGGCCCGGATCACCCGGTCGGGCCCGATCAGCAGCGCCTCTTCGGTGCCGGGCGTGCGGCCCAGCATGTCGAGGACGGCGCCCGCCCGGCGGACCGCGACGGACGGGGGCACGCCGCGACCGAGGTCTTCGATCGCGGCGGTATTGGCTCCGAAGGCTTCTTCGTAGGCCTCGATCTGGTTGTCGTTGAGCGCGGCCGAGATCAGGACGTAGGCCCCGAGGCCGGCAACGACGAGGGCGACGGTCAAAGCGAGAAGCAGCCGCAGGGTTGGGCGGATGCGGGCAGCCATCTGTCCGGAGTGCATCGGCGCGATCCCGGCACCGCTTTAGCTGGCGGCCGAGTCCGTACTCGCCGCCCGCCTGAATGTGGCGCAGCCCCGAGGGCGCGCGCCGCGCGGGCTGGCAGGCTCGTCGGTATGAAGGTGCTCGTCGCCTACGCGTCCAAACGGGGGTCGACCGCCGAGATCGCCGCCGCGGTGGCGGAGGCGATCCGCGCCGCCGGGCTCGAGGCCGACTGCGTCGAGAGCGGCGAGGTGAAGGCCCTGGAGCCCTACGACGCGGTGGTGATCGGCAGCGCCGTCTACGCCAAACGGTGGCGGGGGGAAGCGCGCCACTTCCTCCGCAAGCACAGCAAGGAGCTGGCGGCGCTGCCGTTCTGGATCTTCAGCTCCGGCCCGGTCGGCGACCCTGAGGAAGACAACGAGTCCTGGATGGAGCCGCGCAAGGTGGTCGCCAGGGCCGAGGAGCTCGGCGCCCGCGGCCACGTCGTCTTCGGCGGCGCGATGCCGAAGGAGCCGCAGGGGTTCGTCGAGAAGGCGATGGTCCGCAACACGCCGGAGGAGCTGCGCGACCGCCGCGACTGGGATGAGATCCGGGCCTGGGCCGAGGGCGTTGCCCGCGAGGTGGCCGCCGCCGGCTCCTGATCCGGTCGGCCTACGCGCCGGCGGCGATCGCCGCCAGGTCGCCGGGGCGCAGCAGCGCGAGCAGGGTGGAGCCGTCGACCACCGCGAGGCCGCCCTTGCGCAGCTTCACGTTGGCGCCGGTGAGGCGGGCCACCTCCTCGGAGAAGTCGGGCTCGTGGCCGACCAGCAGAACGTCGCCGCGCCCGGCGGCCAGCGCCAGCGCGTCGAAGCGGCCTCCGCGCAGCTCGGCCGCGCTCTCGGGCTCGAGGCCGAGCGCCTCGCAGGCGAGGCGGGCCGTCTCGGCGGCGCGCACCTTGGGGCTGGTCAGGCAGGCGTCGAGCTCCGTGCCGCGGGCGGCCAGGGCGGCGCCGGCGGCGCGGGCCTGGCGCTCGCCCTTGGCGGTGAGGCGGCGGGCGTCGTCGTCGCCGTCGCCCCGCTCGGCGTCGCCGTGTCGGAGCAGGTGGATCACGGGCCGATCGTAGGCGCTTCCACGCGTCCCCGCCGGCCGGTCGCGGGGCGGTCGCGGGCGATCCCTAATATGCGCGCGGATGTCGTCGTTTCCCCGCCGCCCCCTGCTCGCGGCGGTCGTGGCCACCGTGGTGCTGCTGCTGGCGCCGGCTGTCGCGTCGCCGACCGGGCAGATCGTGATCTACGGAGCCAAGTCCGGCTCCCACCTCGTCCTGTCCACGCACAACGGGCGCGTCGTCGTCAAGGGCAAGATGTCGAAACGCACCCACCCGAAGGGCTGCCGGATCGACAGGTACGCGATGCGGGCGGTCTGCTCGACCCGCGGCGCCAGCCTGATCGAAATCAAGATGGGTCCTTCGGGTGACTTCGTCGAGGTCGAAGGCAGGCTGCCGATGACCGCGGTCGTCCACCTCGGCGGCGGCTCGGACAAGTTCATCGGCGGCGGCGAGCGCGACTACTGCTACCCGGAAGGGGCGCGGCGCAACCGCTGCGTCGGCGGCGGCGGCAACGACGTCTGCATCACCGGCCGCCGCAACAGCGACTGCGTCGGCGGCCCGGGCAACGACTACTGCCGCCACTACAACGGCAGCGACGGCTGCTGGGGCGGCCCCGGCAACGACGTCTGCGTGATGGGCCCGGGACGGGACGGCTGCCACGGCGGCCCCGGCAACGACCGCCTCTACGGCGGCCGCGCCCCCGACCGCCTCTACGGCGGCCCCGGCCATGACTACTGCGACGGCCAGCAGGGCTGGGGCAAGTCCCAGGGCTGCGAGGCCGGCCCGCGCCGGTAGGCGGCACCGGCGGAGTCCCCGACCGGGGGCGGGGTCAGTCCTCGAGGAAGCGGCGCAGCGCCTCGCGCCCGTCGCCGACGATCGGGTCGCCGTGGGCGAAGAGCAGGTGCTCGAAGCTCTCGTCGAGGAGCGCGGCCGCGTTGGCCCGGATCTTCGCCTTGACGCCCTCCGGGTCGTCGCCGATCAGCTGGTCGGGGACGAAGCCGACGCCGCCGTAGTCGATCAGGCTGTCGGCGAAGAGCAGGGCGCCGCCGCCGGCCTCGATCCGCAGCACCGTGTCCTCGGGGCAGATCGCGTCCATCTCCAGCGCGACCAGGTCGGCGGCGAGCCGCTCGCCGAAGGCGAAGCCCGCGACCGCCGGGCCGTCGGCGAACTCGTGCAGCCCGGCCTCGTGGCAGAGGATCGGGCAGCCGTAGCGCTCAGCCAGTCGCGGCGCGTCGCGCAGGTGGTGGCGGTTGGAGAGCACGATTCGCTCCAGCCCGCGCCCCTCGAACCACTCGACCCCCTCCTCCGGCAGCAGCGGGTCGATCGCGGTGCCTGACCCGGCGACGAAGTGGCAGCCGACCTCGATCCCGATGTTCGGGTGCTTGGCGGTCCACTGGAATACCCCGTCGATCGCTTCGCGCATGAGCCGAACCTATCGCGACCGGGGAGCCGGTTGGCATCTTTTGGTGCCCATGGGCACCAAGAACGCACAACGGCGACCCGCCGGGCGGCTCGACGTCCACCTGCACGGGGTACTCGCGGGGACCCTCGAGCGGGACGCGGGGGCGAGGCTCCGGTTCGCCTACGGGGAGGACTGGGTCGCGGCGGCGCGGGCGCCGCTCTCGCTCAGCCTGCCCGTGCGGGCCGAGCCCTACGAGCATGAGGAGTGCGCGCCGTACTTCGTCGGCCTGCTGCCGGAGGGCGGTGCCCGCAAGGCGCTCGCCCGGGCGCTCGGCATCCCGGCGAGGGACCCGTTCGGGCTCCTGGCCGCGCTTGCGGGCGAGTGCGCCGGAGCGGTCTCGCTGGCGCCGGCCGCAGGGCCGGGGGCCGACGGCGATCGCGGGCCGCCGCGCTGGCTGGGCGAGGCGGAGCTGGGCGCGCTGCTCGCCGGCGTGCCCGGCCGCCCGTTCGCGGTCGCGCTCGGCGAGGCCGAGGGCGCGCCGTGCCTGCGCCTCACGCTGGCCGGGGCTCAGAACAAGGTCGGGGTGGTGACCGAGGGCGAGCGGATCGGGATCGGCCACGGTGAGCCCCCGACCACCGACGTCCTCAAGGCGCCGATTCCTCGCGAGCGGGGGTCGATCGCCAACGAGGCCCTCTGCATGGGGCTGGCCGCCCTGATCGGCCTCGACGTCGCCGCGGCGAGCGCCCGCACCGCCGACTCGCGCGAGTACCTCCTGGTCCGCCGCTACGACCGCGACCCGCGCTCCCCCGACCGCCGCCTCCACCAGGAGGACCTCTGCCAGGCGCTCGGCCTGCTGCCGAACGTCAAGTACGAGAAGGAGGGCGGCCCGACCGTCGCCGACTGCGCGGCCCTGATCCGCCGTCACGGCGCCGAGCCGGCTCGCGACCTCGCCCGTTTCCTCGACGCCCTCCTCTTCAACCTCGCGATCGGCAACCACGACGGCCACACGAAGAACTTCTCCCTCCTCCTCGACGGGCCCGACGGCGTCCGCATGTCGCCCCGCTACGACCTGATCTCCACCGTGGTCTACCTCGAAACCGACCGCCGGCTGGCGATGCGCTACGGCGGCGAGTACGAGCCCCTGCGCCTGCGCGGCGCCAACCTCGACCGCCTGGCCGTGGACCTGAGCCTCGACCCCGGCCTGGTCCGCCGCCGGACCGGCGAGATGAGCGAAGCGATCGACGCCTCCCTCGACCCGGCCCGCAACTCTGCGCCGCCGCACTTCCAGGACCACCCGATCCTCGACGACGTGACCGCCGTGATCGCCGAGCGGACGGCGACGATGGCCAGAAGCGCCGCCGAACCCCCCGAGCCCGCGTGCCCCGCAGCCTCACCGATCGCCCGCCGCCGCCACTGGTGACTCGTGGGGGCCATGGCCCCCACGAGTCACCAGTGGCGAACGTCGCGGGCCTCACAGCCCCATCGACCTGCCGATGATCTCCTTCATGAGCGGCGAGCGGGGGAGGGGCGGGCACGCCGGGGCATCGGAGGGCAGGGACTCGCTGCAAATCAGCCTGTTCGAGGGCGAGGGCGACGACCGGGCGTGATCGCGGCGGCGCGGACGATGTGTCCGGATTGTGTCCGCCGCCCCGGCCCGAACCGGCGCTACCATTCCTGGCATGGCCGGGTCACCGACCACCAGCGTAGAGATCGATACCGACCTGCTCGACCGGCTGCGCAAGCGCCGTCCGGAGAAGGATGACCGTGAGCTGGTCGAAAGTGCCGCCCGCATCCAGCTTGGACGCGAGGCAATCGCCCGAGTCAGGAAGCGCTTCGCGGGCGTGCCGATGGACGAGATCGAGCGCGAAGCGGCCAAGGCGGTGCGCGAGGTTCGCCGCGAAGACGCCGCCCAGCGGCCCAGCGCCGGTTGAAACGCCTCGTCATCGACGCCAGCACGCTGGTGTCGGGGATCACCGGCTCCCGTAGCGAGAGCCCACCCTGTCTGGTCTTCGATGCCGTCTCGGAGATGAGTGTCGAGGCGATCATCTGCCCGCGCCTGCTGGCCGAGGTAGAGCGCGCACTGCGCAAGCCGTACTTCCGCAACCGGATCGCCGACGAGGAGATCGCCGAAGCCGTTTCGACCATCCGCGATGCCGGGATCATGCTTCCTGACCCGACCGACCCTCTGTCCGTACTGCGAGACCCGACCGACGACTACCTCGTCGCGCTCGCCCGTGGTTCGGGTGCCGACGCGATAGTCAGCAGCGACGGCGACCTGCTCGAACACGCGGAACTCAGCCCGCCCGCAATCGATCCTCGGGCGGCTTGCGAGCTTCTGGCGCTGATCGACTGAGCCTCGTCAGAGCCCCATCTGGCGACTCAGTATCTCCTTCATGATCTCGTCGGTGCCGCCGCCGATCGGGCCGAGGCGGGCGTCGCGGACGGCGCGCTCGATGCCGTACTCGCGCATGTAGCCGTAGCCGCCGTGGATCTGGAGGGCCTGGTCGGCGATCTCGAGGGCGGCGCGCTGGGTGAGGAGCTTGGCGATCGAGACCTCGCGGATGCAGTCCTGGCCGCTGTGGAAGAGGCGGAGGGCGTCGTAGGTCTGGGCGCGGCAGGCCTCCGCGCGGGTCGCCATCTCCGCGATCTGGTGGCGGATCGCCTGGAACTTGCCGATCGGGCGGCCGAAGGCCTGGCGCTTGAGGGCGTAGGCGACGGTGACGTCGACCAGGCGGCGCATGCCGCCGATCGCGCCGATCGCCATCAGCAGCCGCTCCCAGGCGAAGTTGGCCATGATCAGCTTGAAGCCGCCGTTCTCCTCGCCGAGCAGGTTCTCGGTCGGGACCTCGACGTCGGTGAGGGATATCTCGCCGGTGTCGGAGGAGTGCCAGCCCATCTTCTCCAGCTTGCGCGAGACCTCGTAGCCGGGCATCTCGCTCTCCAGGACGAGGAAGGAGATGCCGCCGTGGCCGCCGTCCTCGGTCGTCTTGCAGGCGCAGACGAGGAAGTCGGCGCGCACCCCGTTGGTGATGAACGTCTTGGCGCCGTTGACGACGTAGGCGTCGCCCTCGCGCTTCGCCGTGGTGCGGATCCCGGCGACGTCGGAGCCGGCCCCCGGCTCGGTGATACCCAGCGCCCCGATCTTCTCGCCGGCGATCCCGGGCACCAGCCAGCGGCGCCGCTGCTCCTCGGTCCCGAAGTTGAAGACCGGCGGCATCGCGATCGAGGCGTGGGCGTTGAGGCCCGCCGCGACCCCGCCCGAGCCGCCGGCGCGGGCCAGCTCCTCGACCCAGACCGCGTCGTGCAGATGGTCGCCGCCCTGGCCGCCGTAGGCCTCGGGGAACTTCAGCCCGAGGAAGCCGAGCTCGGCGCAGCGCCCGAACAGCTCGCGCGGGAACTCGCGCGCCTCCTCCCACTCGTCGACGTGGGGGGCGATCTCGGCCGTGACGAAACGGCCGACCGTCTCTCGCAGCTCCTCGTGCTCCTCCCCGAAGGGCGGCAGGACCGCCCGCGCGCCGGTGTCCCTGATCACCGTCATCGCTCGGGAACGCTAGCGGTCCGGACTTTCTCCCGACCGTCTAGCATCGCCCGGGCAAGGCAAGGGAGGAGGCTGGTGCGGTGAGAGCGTCGTGGACGCGCAGACGCTGAGTCTGATCACGATCCCGTTCTTCACGGGCGCGATCGGCTACGTGACCAACTGGTCGGGGGTCTGGATGCTCTTCTACCCGGTCCGCTTCGCCGGCTTCCGGCTGCCCGGCCTGGAACCGCTCGCCAACTACCTGCCGCGGCGGATCCAGCAGATCCCGGGGATCGGCCAGGGCGGGATCGGGTGGCAGGGGATCGTCCCCTCGCGGGCGGCGAAGATGGGCTCGATCGCGGTCGACAAGGGGATCGCCAAGCTCGGCGGAGCCGGCGACTTCTACGAGCAGCTCGACCCGGAGGCGATCGCCGAGCAGATCCTCATCACCGCCCGCGGCGAGGTGCGCGAGGTGGTCGAGCGGATCATGGAGCGCGAACGGCCGCAGCTCTGGCACGACCTGCCGCCGCGGCTGCGCGAGGCGGTCCACGCCCGCGTCCAGGAGCAGCTGCCGGAGATCGTCCGCACGATCACCGACCAGATCGGCACCCACATCGACCAGCTGGTCGACCTGAAGCTGATGGTGATCCACCACATCGAGGCCAACCCGGAGCTGGCCAACCGGATCTTTCTCGAGGTCGGCCGCCGCGAGCTGCGCTTCATCGTCAACTTCGGCTTCTTCTTCGGCTTCCTGCTCGGCATCCCGACCGCGCTCCTCACCGAGCTGGTCCTCACCCAGTGGTGGGTGCTGCCGATCGCCGGCGTGCTGATCGGCTACACGACCAACCTGGTCGGGATCCGGATGATCTTCGAGCCGGTGCGGCCCCACCGGATCGGCCCCTTCGAGGTGCAGGGGCTGTTCCTGCGGCGCCAGCCCGAGGTGGCCGGCGTCTACGCCGACATCATCGCCGACGAAATCGTGACGATGGGCAACATGGCCGACGACCTCCTGCACGGCCCCAACTCCGATCGGACCAGGCAGATGATCGAGGCGGCGCTGCGGCCCGCGGTCGACCGCGCCGTGGGCAGGGCCCGGCCGGCGGTGCGGGTGGCGGTCGGCCCGCGCGAGTACGACCAGATCCGCTCCTCGGTTGCGGTCGAGGCGGCCGACAGCGCGGTGGCACCGCTCGCCGACGCCGAATTCAACCGCGCCCAGAGCGACGGCGTGCGCCGCTTCGTCGCCGCCCAGATGCGCGAGATGGACCCACTCGACTTCTCCGAGATGCTGCGCACGGCGATGCGCGAGGACGAGTGGCTGCTCTACCTGCACGGCGCCGTGCTCGGGCTCGGCGCCGGCCTGCTACACCTGGCGATATTCGGATGAGCGCGGGGTCCTACAGGCGAGGCGTCGAGCCGGGGCGGGAGCTGGTCCGCCGCCGGCCGGAGCCGCCCGGCCTGGGCGAGGTGCTGCGGGCGACGCCGGGGCTGGCCCGGATCGCGGCCGGGGTCGGCTGGCGCGGCGCGGCCGGCCTCGCCGGCGCCTACGTCAACGGCGCCTCGCGGGCGGTGCGCGCCGCCCAGCGCGGCGACTCGGCGGCCCAGATGCTGAACGAGGCGCAGGCCGAGCTGCGCGCCTACGCCCGCGAGCTGCTCGGCGTCGGCGCCGGCGAGCGCCCGCGCCGCGAGGTGGTCGAGCTCGCCCCCGATTCGACCGCGGCGCTGCGCCGGCGCGGCGAGGAGCTGCTGCGCCTCTCCGCCGACATCGAGGTCGAGGTCGACTCGCACCCCGCCTACATGCGGATCCTCGAGGCGCTCGCTCCCGACGAGGCGCGCATCCTGCGCTTCCTCGCCAGCAGCGGGCCGCAGCCGTCGGTCGACATCCGGGCCGGGCTGCCGCTCGCCTCCGAGCTGATCGAACAGGGCCGGACGATGATCGGCGAGGAGGCGGGCTGCCGCCACCGCGACCGCGTCTACGCCTACCTCAACAACCTGCACCGGCTGGGCCTGATCTGGTTCTCCCGCGAGCCGATCAAGGAAGCGAGCCGCTACCAGGTGCTGGAGGCCCAGCCGGAGGTCGTCGCAGCGCTGGAGCGCGGCGGCCGGTTGACGCGTACCGTCCGCCGCAGCATCGTCCTCACCCCGTTCGGCGAGGACTTCTGCGCGATCTGCCTGCCGCCGGCCGACGAGCAGTGACGCTTCCGGCACGAAATCGTTGCGCTAATGTCGCAGACAACGCATCTCATGTGCGTGGTTTCCGGCTAGCGTGGCGGTATGGAGAGAACGGTGTGGACTGACGAGCGACTGAACGACAGGTTCGACAACATCGATCGAACCCTGGAGCGGATCGACCGCGACATCCGCGACCTGCGGACCCTCGTGTTTCAGCTCTGGGGGACGACCGTGCTCGGGATCCTCGCCACGATCGGCACCGTGATCGGCACCAACCTCTGACCGGGAGCGGCGCATTGCGGCCGCTCCCCCCTACAGCCCGTAGCTGCGCCCGATCACGTCGAGCATCACCTCGTCGGTGCCGGCGCCGATCCGGTTGAGGCGGACGTCGCGGTAGGCGCGCTCGATCTCGTACTCCTTCATGTAGCCGTAGCCGCCGAGGATCTGCACGCACTCGTCGGCGACCTCGCAGGCGATTCGCGACGCGTAGAGCTTTGCCATCGTGATCTCGCGCACCGGGTACTCGCCGTTGGCGAAGCGCCAGGCCGTTGCGTAGGTGAACTGCTTGGCGGCCTCGGTCTTGGTCGCCATCTCGGCGAACTTGTGGCGGATCGCCTGGAACTTGCCGATCGGGCGGCCGAAGGCTTCGCGCTCCTTCGCGTACTCGAGGGTCTTCTCGATCATCCGCTCCGCTCCCGCGTGGCAGCCGGCGGCGGCGACCAGCCGCTCGCCCTGGAGCTCCCAGGCGATGTGGTAGAAGCCCTTGCCGACCTCGCCCAGCACCGCGTCGGCGGGGACGCGGACGTCGTCGAAGGCCAGTTCGCCGGTGTCGGAGGAGTGCATCCCCATCTTCTCCAGCTCGGCGGAGACGCTGAAGCCCGGCACCTTCTCGCCCTGCTCGTCGCGCAGGTCGACGATGAAGAGGGTGATCCCGGCGTGGCGCTCGCCCGGGTCGGTCTTGCAGACGAGGACGATGAAGTCGGCCCGCGGCCCGTTGGTGATGAAGGTCTTGGAGCCGTTGATCACGTATTCGTCGCCGTCGCGGATCGCCGTGGTGCGGATCCCGGCGACGTCGGAGCCGGCGCCCGGCTCGGTGATCCCGAGGCTGCCGACCTTCTCGCCCTTCAGCCCCGGTTCGAGGTACCTGCGCTTCTGCTCCTCGGTGCCGAGCATGTGGATCGGGGGCAGGACCATGTCGCTCTGCACGGCGAAGGCCATGTTGGTGCCGCCCGAGCCCGAGTAGCTCATGCACTCGGCGCGCACCAGCGAGTAGAAGTAGTCGCCGCCCTGGCCGCCGTACTCCTCGGGGAAGCAGAGGCCGAGGAAGCCGAGGTCGCCGGCCCGCTTCATCGCCTCGGTCGGCCAGTAGGTCTCCTCCCACTCGTTGCGGTGGGGCCAGAGCTCCTTTTCGACCCACGAGCGCATCGACTCGCGCAGGTCTTCGTGCTCCTGGCTGAAGATGAAGTGCTTGCGCCCGGCCTGGTGGTCGGGCTTGATGACGCTGGAGCCGTCGCTGGTCGCGGTCGCCACAGTTCCTCTCCCTCGCTCGTGGTTGACCCGGGCCACCCCGCCCGGAAAACGAGTAGACAGTAGCACTTCCCACTTTCGACCGGGATCGGATATCGTTGCCGCCCGATGGCCCCAGGGAGCTACGAGAAGGTCGCCTACGAGGTCGCCGATGGCGTCGCCACGGTCACCCTCGACGACCCCGAGAAGCGCAACATGCTCTCCGGCCGGATGCTGGCCGAGCTGGTCGACGCGATGAAGCGGGCGCAGGCCGAGGAGGAGGTCCGCGCCGTCGTCCTCACCGGGGCGGGGGAGAAGGTCTTCTGCGCCGGCGCCGACCTCGGCGGCTTCGCCGCCGACGTGCCGCTGGTGCAAATACACTTCGCCTCCGACCTCTTCCTCGGGTACTTCCGCCTGATGCCGCGGCTGGGCAAGCCCTCGCTGTGCGCGGTCAACGGCCACTGCCTCGCCGGCGGCCTCGGCCTGGCGCTCTCCTGCGACCTCGTGATCGCCAGAGAGGGGGCGAGCTTCGGCACCCCGGAGATCAACGTCGGCGCCTTCCCCTACATGATCATGTCGATCATCTACCGCAACGTCCCGCGCAAGAAGGTCAACGAGATGATGCTGCTGGGCGAGCGGCTCAGCGCCGAGCAGGCGGTCTCCTACGGGCTCGCCAACAAGGTCGTCCCGGCGGCCGAGTTCGAGGCCGCGGTCGCCGAGTGGGCGACCAAGCTTGCGTCGAAGAGCCCGGTGCTGATGCGGCTCGGCCACGACGCGATGTACCGCCAGCAGGACATGGGGCTCGACGACGCGCTGGAGTTCCTGCGCTCCCAGCTCTCGCTCACCTTCACCACCGAGGACATCGTCGAGGGGGTCACCGCGTTCTTCGAGAAGCGCGACCCGGAATGGAAGGGGCGCTGATGGGCGAGGAGAACGAGGACAGGCACCTGCTGCCGGGGGCGGCGCCGCTCGCCGAGCTGACCGAGCAGCTGCACGCGCGCCGGGCCAAGGCGAAGCTCGGCGGCGGCGAGGAGAAGATCGCCAAGCAGCACGGCCGCGGCAAGCTGACCGCCCGCGAGCGGATCGACCTGCTGGTCGACGAGGGGACCTTCGTCGAGCTCGGCGTGCACGGGCAGCCGCACTTCTCCCAGCGGGCGATGGAGGGCGTCGAGGCGCCCGCCGACGGGGTGATCACCGGCTGGGGCGAGGTCGACGGCCGTCGCTGCGCCGTCGCCGCCTACGACTTCACCGTGATGGCCGGCTCGATGGGGATGACCGGCGAGATCAAGGTCGGCCGCCTGCGCGAGATGGCGCTGAGCAAGCGGATGCCGTTCATCTGGCTGCTCGACTCGGCCGGCGCCCGCATCCAGGAGGCGACCGGGTCGCTGTTCGCCGGCTCCGGACAGCTCTTCCGCGAGGAGGTCGAGATGTCGGGGGTGGTCCCGATGGTGGCGGCGATGATGGGTCCCTGCGCGGCCGGCACCGCCTACATCCCGGCGCTCGCCGATTTCGTGCCGATGGTCTCCGGCCAGGGGGCGATGGCGCTCGCCGGCCCGCACCTGACCAAGGCCGTCACCGGCGAGGACATCACGATGGAGGAGCTGGGCGGCGCCAAGGTGCACTGCCGCAAATCGGGCGTGGGGGACCTGGAGGTCAAAGACGACGAGGAGTGCATCGCGGCGATCCGCACCTACCTCTCCTTCTTCCCCTCCAGCTGGGAGGAGAAGCCGCCGCGGCGCGAGGCGACCGATCCGGCCGAGCGGATGTCGGAGAAGCTGATGGAGATCGTCCCCGACTCCAACCGCAAGCCGTACGACATGTACGAGGTGATCGCCGAGATCGTTGACGACGGCGAGTGGTTCGACCTCAAGCCGCGCTTCGCCCGCAGCGTGATCACCTGCTTCGCCCGCTTCGGCGGCCAGCCGGTCGGGATCGTCGCCAACCAGCCCAAGCACCTGGCCGGGGTCCTCGACAACGACTCCTCCGACAAGGCGGCTCGCTTCATCAACCTCTGCGACGCCTTCAACGTCCCGCTCGTCTTCCTCCAGGACATCCCCGGCTTCATGGTCGGCTCGAAGGTCGAGCACGCCGGGATCATCCGCCACGGCGCCAAGCTGCTCTACGCGATCAGCCGGGCAACTGTGCCGAAGGTGACGGTGGTCGTGCGCAAGGCATACGGCGCCGGCTACTACGTGATGTGCGGGCGCGGCTACGAGCCCGACGTGATCGTCGCCTGGCCCGGGGCCGAGATCTCGGTGATGGGCGCCGAGGGCGCGGTCGAAATCATCGGCCGCTCGGCGATCGAGGCGGCCGAGGACCCGGAGGCGGCGCGCGAGGCGATGCTGAACGCGGTGCGCGAGCGGATCGACCCCTACATCGCCGCCGGCAACGCGGTGATCGACGACATCATCGACCCGCGCGAGACCCGCCCGACGATCGTCGAGGCCCTCCACATGTCCCGCAACAAGCAAGTCCAGAAGCCCCGCAAACGCCACGGAGTAATGCCGGTATGACGCTCCGCTGTTCCTTTCCCGTCCCATGCACCGTCAAGGAACAGCGGAAGGGGGGAGTGCGATGAGTCGCTTTGGGGATCCGGTGGTGATCAGCTGCTCGATCAGTGGGGTGATCGCGAATCGCGACCAGTGCCCGGCGATCCCGTACACGCCGGAGGAGTACGCGGCGGAGGCGCGGCGCGCCGTCGACGAGGGCGCCTCGCAGATCCACATCCACGCCCGCACGCCGGACGGCACGCCCTCCTACGAGGTAGAGGACTTCCGGGCGATCACCGAGGCGATCCTGGCCGAGGTCGGCGACGTGATCGTCAACTACTCGACCGGGGCGATCGGGATCCCGATCGAGAAGCGACTCGAGTACCTGCGCGAGCTGCGCCCCGACGTCGCCGCCCTGAACATGTCGTCGATGAACTACGCGAAGTACTCCAAGCGGCGCAAGGACTTCGTCTTCAAAGCCGTGTTCGAGAACAGCTTCGACACGATCGTCGAGTTCCTGACCGAGATGAGGGAGCTGGGGGTCAAGCCGGAGCACGAGTGCTTCGACTCCGGCCACGTCGCCAACCTCGACCCGCTGATCGACATGGGGCTGCTCGAGCCGCCGCTGCAGATCTCGCTGGTGATGGGGGTGACCGGCGGCATCCGGCCGACCCCGCGCAACGTCAACCTGATGTCCGACCAGATCCCCGGCGGCCCGGAGGGGCAGAACCAGTGGCAGGTGATCGGGATCTCGCGCGACCAGTGGAAGCTGCTCGCCTCCTCGCTGGTGCTCGGCGGCAACGTCCGCGCCGGGGTCGAGGACAACCTCTACCTGCCCAACGGCGAGATGGCGAGGTCCAACGGCGACCTGATCGCCAAGGCGCGCCAGATGGCCGAGGACGTCGGCCGCCGTGCCGCCACGGTCGCCGAGGCCCGCGAGCTGCTCGGCGTCCCGAAGCGCGCGGAGGCCTGAGGTGGCGCAGTCGATCCACCGCGCCGGGGTGGCGTGGAACGGCGGCGAGGACGGCGACGTGCGCGCCCACGAAGTGCTGCTCGGGACCCGCTCGGTGCCGGCCTCCTGCGCGCTGGAGTTCGGCGGCGACGAGACCCGGGCCAACCCGGAGTCGCTGCTGGTCGCCTCGCTCTCGGGCTGCCACATGCTCTGGTTCCTCGACCTGGCGCGGCGCAAGGGTTTCGAGGTCGACTCCTACGAAGACGACGCCGAGGGGGTGCTCGACGGCAAGCGGTTCAGCTCGGTGACCCTGCGCCCGCTGGTGCGCTGGACCGGCGAGGCACCCGAGCCCGAGCAGGTCGAAGCCCTCCACGAGGCCGCCCACTCGCGCTGCTACATCGCCAACTCGGTCGACTTCCCGGTCGAGGTTGAGCCGTCATGAGCACGCTGCCGCTCGGCGACGTCAAGGTGCTCGACCTGACCCGGCTGCTGCCGGGCGGGTTCTGCTCGCTGCTGATGGCGGATCTCGGCGCCGAGGTGCTGAAGGTCGAGGACACCGGGATGGGCGACTACATCCGCTGGGCGCCTCCCTACTACGGCGACGAGGAGCAGCAGGCGCTCGGCACCCGCTCCTCGCTCTACCTCTCGCTCAACCGCGGCAAGCGCTCGATCCGGCTCGACCTCAAGTCCGACGCCGGCCGCGACGCCTTCCTCCGCCTCGTCGCCTCCCACGACGTCGTCCTCGACGGTTTCCGGCCGGGAGTGATGGAGCGGCTCGGGGTCGGCTACGAGCGGCTGCGCGAGGCCAACCCCGCGGTCGTCTACTGCGCGATCACCGGATATGGCCAGGACGGGCCCAACGCGCAGCGGGCCGGGCACGACACGAACTACCTGGCGCTCAACGGCCTGTTGGGGCTGACCGGCGCCGCCGACGGGCCGCCCGTCCAGGCGGGCGCCCAGATCGCCGATCTCGGTGGCGGCGCCCTGATGGCCGCCTTCGGGACGATGGCGGCTCTGCACCACGCCCGCCGGACCGGCGAGGGGCAGGCGGTCGACATCTCGATGACCGACGGCTCGCTCTCCTGGCTGGCGATGGTCGCCGGCCGCTTCTTCTGCGACGGCGAGGTGCCGCGGCGCGGCCACGGCGACCTGACCGGCGGGATCCTCTGCTACCTGCCCTACGAGGCGGCCGACGGCTGGGTCAGCTGCGGCGCCCTGGAGCCGAAGTTCTGGGCCGCCTTCTGCAACGGGGCCGGGCGCCCCGACCTGGTCGAGAGGCAGTTCGAGGCGCCCGGGGGCGAGGCCTGGCGCGAGGTCGCCGCCGTCTTCCGCTCCCGCACCCGCGCCGAATGGAGCGCCTTCAACGACGAGCACGACTGCTGCATCGAGCCCGTCCTCGACCTCGACGAGGCGCTCGACTCCGAGCTGGTGCGGGCGCGCGGGATGGTGGTCGAGGTCGACCAGCCCGCGATCGGCCCGGTGCGCATGCTGGGGATGCCCGTGAAGATGAGCGGCACCCCGGCCGACCCGACCCGCCCGGCTCCGGCCTTCGGCGAGCACACCGAGGAGGTGCTGCGCGAGGCCGGTTACGGGGAGGAGGAGGTCGCCGCGCTGATCTCCTCCGGCGCCGCCGCCGGGCCGGACGCGGAGGGCGCCTCCCAGTTCCGGGCATGAGCGCCGAGAGCGGGAAGCTGCTGCGGATCGGCGAGCTGGCGGAGGCGTCGGGCGTCCCGGTGCCGACGATCAAGCACTACCTGCGGGAGGGGCTGCTGCCCGAAGGGGTGAAGACGAGCCGCAACATGGCCTACTACCCGCCCGAGCTGGTCGAGCGGATCGGGCTGATCAAGCGCCTGCAGGAGGAGCGGTTCATGCCGCTGAAGGCGATCAGAGCGGTGCTCGACGAGGGGCCGGAGCGGGCCAGCGCGATGCTGGAGCTGGAGGACCGGATCCTCGACCGGGCGCTCGCCGGCGAGCGCGCCCGCACCCCGGCCCGTGAGGTGCGCGAGCGCTACGGCGTCCCGGCCGAGGTCCTCGACCGGCTCGAGGAGATCGGCGTGCTCACCCCCAACAACCGCGGCTACTCGCCCTCCGACGTCAGCATCATCGAGGCGATCGGCCGTTTCCGCGCCGGCGGCTACGACGAGCAGATCGGCTTCACCGTATACGACACCCTGCGCTACAAGACCGCGCTCGAAGAGCTGGTCTCCCAGGAGGTCGACATGGTGATGAACCGGCTCGCGGCCGAGGTCCCGCCCGAGCGGGTGATCGAGATGCTGGAAGCCGGTGCCGAGCCGCTGCGCGAGCTGATCGCCGCCCTCCACACCAAGCTGCTGGTGGCTGAGCTGGAGCGCCACCGGGTCCCCCGGCGCTAGCCTGGAACCATGCGAACGGTCCTGGTCACGGGAGCCTCGACCGGCATCGGGCGGGCGACGGCGCTGCGGCTCGACGCCGCCGGCTGGCGCGTGCTCGCCGGGGTGAGGCGCGAGGAGGACGCCGCGGCGCTGCGCGAGGCGGCCGGTCCCGCGCTGGAGGCGCTCCTCATCGACGTCACCGACGCTGCCCAGATCGACGCCGCGCGCGAGCGGGTCGAGGCGGAGGGCGGCGCCCTGGGCGGCCTCGTCAACAACGCCGGGGTGGCGATCCCCGGGCCACTGGAGACGCTGCCGCTGGAGGACTTCCGCCGCCAGATCGAGATCAACCTGACCGGCCAGGTCGCGGTCACCCAGGCGCTGCTGCCGGCGATCCGGGGCGGCGGCGGGCGGGTCGTCTTCATCAGCTCGATCGGCGGCCGCATGGCGCTGCCGCTGACCGGCGCCTACCACGCCGCCAAGTTCGGGATCGAGGCGGTCGGCGACGTCTTCCGCCAGGAGCTGCGGCCGTGGGGGATCCCGGTCTCGATCGTCGAGCCGGGCTCGATCGACACGCCGATCTGGGGCCGGGGCGAGAGCGCCGCCGACGAGGTCGGCTCGCGCTCGTCGCGGCAGGCGGAGCTCTACGGGGGGATGATCGAGCGCTACCGCGAGGCGGTGCGGCGGACCGCCGAACGGGGCATCCCGCCGGAGAAGGTGGCGAGGACGATCGAGCGGGCGCTGACCGCGCGCCGCCCGCGCGCCCGCTACCTGGTCGGCGTCGACGCCAAAGTGCAGGCGCGTCTCAAGTCCGTCGTCCCGACCCGGGTCCTCGATCGCCTCGTCGCCAGGGCGATGGGTCTCTAGCGCCGGCGCTCCTATAATCAGCTGATTGACTGGTCAATCAACCAAGGTCGTGGTCCCCTGCGCGTAGCCGCCGTACAGATCAACTCTACTGCCGAGAAGGACCGCAACCTCGAGACGGCCGAACGCCTGGTGCGCGCCGCCGCCGCCGACGGGGCGGAGCTGGTGGCGCTGCCCGAGAAATGGAACCTGCTGGCCGGGGGCGAGGCGATCGTCGCCGGTGCCGAGCCCCTGGACGGGCCGAGCCTGGCCGCCGCCCGCGGCTGGGCGCGCGAGCTGGGCGTCCACCTGCTCGCCGGCAGCATCGCCGAGAGCGCCGGCGAGAAGGCCCGCAACACCTCGGTGCTGATCGGCCCGGGGGGCGAGGACCTCGCCGTCTACCGCAAGATCCACATGTTCGACGTCGACGCCGGCGGGGTCTCCTACCGCGAGTCCGAGCACGAGCTGGCCGGCGACGAGCCGGTGACCGGGGCGGTCGGCGACCTCCCGGTCGGGCTGACCGTCTGCTACGACCTGCGCTTCCCGGAGCTGTACCGGGTCCTCGCCCTGCGCGGCGCCCGCCTGATCGCCGTCCCCGCCGCCTTCACGGCGGCGACCGGGCGCGACCACTGGGAGGTGCTGCTGCGGGCGCGGGCGATCGAGGACCAGGTCTTCGTGCTCGCCCCCAACCAGGTCGGCAAGGCGCCGCCGCACTTCGAGTCCTACGGCCGCTCGATGATCGTCGACCCCTGGGGGGTGGTGCTGGCGACCGCCGCCGACGGCGAGTGCTTCGTCGCCGCCGACCTCGACCTCGCCGCACAGGAGCGGGTCCGCCGCGCCCTGCCCTCGCTTGCAAATCGCCGGCCCTCCGCCTACGAGTGGCCGCAGCCCGCGGGAGCGCAGGCCTGATGGCGAAGGCACCGCCCGTAGAGAAGCGCCGCCAGATCCTCGATGCCGCCGTGCGCGTCTTCGCCCGCCAGGGCTTCCACGCCACCCGGGTCTCCGACATCGCCGACGAGGCCGGCGTCGCCTACGGGCTCGTCTACCACTACTTCCGCTCCAAGGACGAGGTGCTGAGCGAGCTCTTCGTCGAGCGCTGGTCGCTGCTGCTGGCGGCGATCGAGGAGGCCGACCGGGCCGGCGGCCCGCACCGCGACCGGCTCGCCGCGGTCGCCGGCTTCATCTTCGACTCCTACCGCCACGACCCGGAGCTGATGAAGGTGATCATCGTCGAGGTGACCCGCGCCGCCAACTCGTTCGGGCGCACCCACCTCGACCAGATCCGCCGTGCCTACGAATCGATCGGCAAGATCGTCGCCGACGGCCAGGCGGCCGGCGAGTTCCGCGACGACGTCGATCCGCTGTTCGCCTCGATGACCTTCTACGGCGCGATCGAGCAGCTCCTCTCGGGCTGGATCTTCGAGCTGATCCCGACCTCGGAGACCGGCTTCGAGGAGGCAAAGGATCTTGTCGTGACGATGATCTGCGACGGGCTGGAGCCGCGATAGGTATGGTCGTGCCCCTTGGATAACGAGATCGTCAAACGACTCGTCTGGAGCGGGATGCTCGCGGCGACCGGTGCGCTCGCCAGCGTTCTGGCCGCGCGCTTCTCGGCCTTCGTCTGGCGCCGGCTCTTCGACGAGGAGCCGCCGGAGTAGCGATGGCCGACAGCGACCAGCCACAGCCGCAGCCCGGCCAGGTCCCGCCGCCGGTGCCGCCACCTGCCGCCGAGGAGGAGCCGAAGGACAGGACGGTCGCCGAGCTCGCCTTCGACGTCGCCGAAGGCGCCTCGACCCTGGTCCGCGAAGAGATCGAGCTCGCGAAGACCGAGATCGCCGAGAAAGTCGGCAAGATCCTGCGCGGCTCCGCGGTCGGGGTCGCCGCCGGCGTGTTCGCCTTCCTCGCCCTGATCCTGGTCATGGAGG
>Ga0210085_1000123_pt1 | contig 34012 bp, 21 predicted proteins | sample China_Galinas_PW_5_FD_184866 | JGI IMG/M metagenome (GOLD analysis project Ga0210085, IMG submission 184866) | Wetland microbial communities from San Francisco Bay, California, USA, that impact long-term carbon sequestration - China_Galinas_PWC_D1... | ecosystem: Environmental > Aquatic > Marine...
ATCCGCAGATGAGAACACCTTTTCAAAGATCAAATAACTATAAGCGGGATCGAGTGACCGTTTGATCTTTTCAAAAACCGGCGAATTATGTTGAGTTCCTGCTTTCATTTTATTTGGAAAGAAACCTGAAGCCCTCTTCCAAAATGGCCAGACCGTTATTTAATTGCTCGTCCGTAATGACCAACGGCATCAATGTTCGAATGACATTTCCGAAGGTACCGCAGGCCAATATAATCAATCCTTTTTCATGGCAAAATTTAACCAGCGCCTTGGCTTCGTCTGTTGCAGGTTCTTTGGTTTGCCGGTCTTTAACCAATTCCATGGCGAGCATGGGGCCCAATCCGCGGACATCTCCGATAATTTCATATTCATTTTGAAAAGCATCAAAACGTTTCTTTAACGTTTTGCCCAGCTCTTTTGCAGTCTTAAGCAGATGTTCTTCTTCAAAAATCTCCATGACCGCAAGACCTGCCGCACAGGCTAACGGGTTGCCACCGTAAGTACCGCCCAACCCAAACGGATGGACCGTTTCCATGATTTCCTTTTTCCCAACCACCGCGCTCAGGGGCATTCCTGCTGCAAGACTTTTGGCGACGGTCACAAGGTCAGATGTCTCGTTCCAGTGCTCCATGGCGAACATCTTGCCGGTACGTCCCATGCCGGTTTGAATTTCGTCAGCAATAAATAGAATTCCGTTGTCACGGCATATGTTGATCAGTTTGGGAAAATACTCCGGAGGCGGCGTGATAAAACCGCCTTCCCCCATGATCGGTTCTGCGATAACGGCAGCTGTTTTTTCAGGAGCTACATGGCTGATGAAAAACTCTTTGAGATGATCTGCACAGGCGACATCGCAACCCGGATATTCGAGACCGAACGGACAGCGATAACAATAGGCATACGGCATCCGGTAGACTTCGGGAGCAAAAGGACCAAATCCGAACTTATATGGCTTCACCTTGCTGGTGAGGGTCATGGTTAAGAGCGTACGGCCATGATAGCCGTTTTCAAAGGCAATGACGGCGGGTCTTTTAGTATAATACCGGGCGATCTTAACAGCATTTTCAACCGCTTCGGCCCCACTGTTGATAAACAGGGTTGTTTTCGAAAAAGATCCCGGTGTTGCCTCGCAAAGTTTCCGGGCCAGTTTGACCGTCAGTTCATAGGGCATCACCATAAAGCACGTATGGGTGAATTTTTCCGCCTGATCTTTGATGGCGGCCACTACTTTGGGGTGAGAATGTCCGACATTCATCACACCAATGCCTCCGGCGAAGTCGATAAACTCTTTACCCTCCACATCCCGGACCAGGGCCCCTTTGGCGGATTCTACATAACTGGATGTGATACTCATATGTCCCGGAGGTATGCATGTCGCCCGCAATTTATCCAGATCCTCATTTGTTGAACGGGTCATCGGAAAACTCCTTGTTTGATGGTTGCTTAGAAAATTTGTTTCTCTTTTCGAAAAATGTGACGATCGTCTTCATCGTCCAGTCAATATCTCAGCAATATCTGTTCCAATACATGCCGACATGAAGATAATATAAGTTATTCAAATAGGTTGTACATGTTGTAGAGGAAAGATCGTTTGAAGGGATTGATTCAATTTTGAATCATAAAGTCAAACAAACACTCAAGGGGCAGGCAATTGTGGCATGATTTAGATTTGAATCAACGATACTGAACGTTAAATATATTAATAATAGAAAGTTGAACGCCTTATCGATTCATCATTGAATCGATTTTCGATAAAGTTTATGTTTTTTCAATTTTCGGACGATGGTGGGTTGGCTGATTTTCAGAAACCGCGCCATTTCTCTGGTGGTCCGGCAGCATCTCAACGCATGCCGCAAGACGTCCTTTTCCAGGTTAAGCATCTGGTCTGTTAAACCTTTTTCCTGCTGAGAATCATTGGCTGAAGCAATAAATGTGCTCATGCCCGATGGAAGGCTTTGATAGATAACATCATCGACCACATGATGTTCGCTCATCAAAACGGCCTTTTTAATCACGTTTTTTAATTCCCGAACATTGCCGGGAAACGGATGGGCCTGCAACACCTTCAGGGCTTCCGGAGAAATTCGCCGATTTAACCGGTATGCTTTGCCGTATTTTTGCATGTAAAAACTGACCAGTTCAAATATATCATCAATCCTTTCTCGCAGCGGGGGAATTCGTATGATAAATGTATTGAGCCGGAAAAACAGGTCTCTTCGAAACCGTTTTTGTTGGACCAAACCCTCCAGATCTCGATTTGTGGCAGCAATAATCGTGCAGTCAATTTTTTTTGATTTAAGTCCTCCCAAACGCATGACTTCATGATCATCCAGGTATTTCAAGAGTTTTGCCTGGAGAGAATGCGGCAAATCGCCGATCTCATCGAGAAAAAGAGTCCCTTCGTGGGCCAGTTCAAAAAGGCCGGCTTTTCCTTCCTTCCGGGCACCGGTAAAAGCCCCCTTTTCATAACCGAAAAGTTCAGCCTCTAAAAGGTTTTCCGGCAAGGTGGCACAATTGATCTGAACAAAGGGTTTCTTGTTTCGATTACTGTTCTTATGAATGAATTTCGCCAAAAGCCCTTTGCCGGTTCCGGATTCTCCCAAAATCAAAATATCGGATGCCGAAAGATGTGCCAGTTTAAGGGCAAGGTACAGCACCTGTCTCATCTTTTTGTCTTCAGCAACAATCTCCTGGTCTTTTAGTTCCAAAAGGCTGAGTTCAGCCAGCTTGTTCTTATATTTCTCTGTGACCATGCGGGACTGTTCAAGCTGTTTTTGGATGGCATTCAATTGGGTCATATCCCGCTCATTGACCACCACAAGAAAGATGTTCCCTTCATCATCAAAGGCGGGTGTGCCGGTGGCCAGTAAAAGTTTTCCCGTCCGTTTTATTTTTTGAATGACACTGACCTGGCGTTTGGTTTCAATCACTTCCAGAGTCACCGAACGATCAAACAGACCGCCATTGACGAGATCGGCCACATTCTTGCCGATGATGTGTTTTGCCTGAATCCCATTCAGTTTTTCAGAGGCTTCATTGATGTCAATCACTTTGCCCTGTCCGTCGCAGACCCAGATCCCGTCGTGAGACGCCTTAATAATAGTTTTTAGCTGCTGATTCAGATAACTGCTCGATTCCAGCTCATCCTGTGAAATTTTTAATTGCTTCAAATCTTGAAAATTACTCACAGTTCCACCAAGTTTTTTCCCCTGGCGAATCAACGTAATATTGAGTACCATATCGAGTTTTTCCCCGATAACATGGTGTCCCCATTTTGAGGTACCGGTTTTCAGACATTCCATGACTTGCGGTCCGGTGATCGGAAGAAGCTCTGAAATAAAAATTCCGGTATGCTTTTTGGCATTGCAACCCAGCATTTTTTCAGCTTGCTGGTTGATATAGACAATCGTCCCCGATATATCCGTTGCAATGATGCCGTTGTTCGTTGAATTGATTATTTGCTCATATGAAATGTTTTGGTCCATGGCAATCCGTCTGATATTATTTTCGAATAGTCTTATGATTTAATAATTTATAATATTTTCCGATCTCCGGGTCAAGGGCAGGCTTGACCTTTAGGAAACATATGAATACTATATAAAAAATAAATTGAGCATAGGGGAAAAAATGCTGAAACAGAAAAATTCTCGCGGATGTTTTTTGTGCGGGCTTGAGAATGAATTTTCGTTGAAAATGAAATGGTATGAAGATCACCAGGCGCAACAAATACGGTCGACCGTAATAATTCCGGATCATTTCAACGGCTATCCGGGAGTCGTTCACGGCGGTATTGTTTCGGCAATACTGGATGAAACAGCCGGGCGTTCGGTGATGCTAAACGCCGGTGAAGATGCGTTAATGGTGGCGCTGAAATTGGAAGTGACCTTTCGTCGTCCGACACCGACCAATACACCGCTGACGGTGATCGGCTGGGTGATTAAGCAGACATCGAGCCGGGCCCAGGTTGCCGGAGAGATCCGCCTTTCCGACGGAACTCTCACCGCCGAATGCAAGTCCATCGTCGTTCCGCCGCCTAAGGAGATACTCGATAAATGGGAACATGAAAAGCCCTATTGGAAGGTATATGATGATTGAAAATTTCTCCTTTGGAAATATAGTGGTCAATGGAATTACCTATACGAATGATATTAAAATCATTCAAGGAAAAGTGACTCCCACCTGGTGGCGCAAAAACGGTCATCAGGTGAACGTTGATGACATACAAGATATCATTGATGCCAATCCCAACATTCTGGTGCTGGGCAAAGGCAAGCCCGGCATGATGAAATCAACTCGATCGTTATGTGAATTTCTCAAGCAAAACGATATTGATTTAATTGAAGAGAAGACATCCAAAGCAATAAAGACGTTTAACCGGCTCTTTCAACAAGGAGAAAATGTTTGCGCCGGGTTTCATCTAACATGTTAAGGAGGCTTTAAATGCAAATTCTGGTTCTTTATTTTTCAAAAGGCGGCAACACCAAAAAACTGGCTGAAACTATTTTAAAAGGAGTTGAAAGTGTCGACGGCGTTAAGGGTGTATTAAAACATACCGATGACGTCACCAAAGAGGATTTTGTGTCATCAAGCGGCGTCATTGCCGGATCTCCCGTCTATTTCGGTGTTATGGCGGCCCAGCTCAAAAAGATTTTCGACGAATTTGTGGGTGTGAGGAAGAAAATGGAAGGCAAGGTCGGCGCCGCCTTTGCAACGTCCGCAGATCCATCGGGCGGCAAGGAAACCACTATGATGTCCATTATCCAAGTCATGTTGATTTACGGTATGGTGATTGTGGGGGATCCCATGTCTGCCACCGGACACTTCGGTACGGCTTGTGTCGGTACTCCGGACAGCGGCAGTTTGGAAAACGGCATGAAACTGGGACAAAGAGTGGCGGAACTGGCTAAAAAACTGGCTACTTAAATTGCTTTGCTTTCAAAATTATAGGAAAATAAAATGAGGGGACTTTTTCTAAGATGGTTGATCCTGACATTTTCGATCATCGCTACGTCATATTTGATTGATGGCATACAGGTCAGCGGTTTTTTATCTGCATTTTCTGCTGCCGCTATTCTGGGAATACTGAATGCTTTTTTTCGACCCATACTATTAATATTGACACTCCCGGTGAATATACTGAGCCTGGGACTTTTTACGTTTGTCATTAACGCCATCGTTCTTATGATGGTTTCCGGGGTGATATCCGGATTTGAAGTTAATGGATTCTGGTCGGCCATGTTTGGATCACTTTTAATCAGTTTGGTCAGTTGGCTTCTGACATCTTTTATCAGTGAACGGGGAACGGTTCAGTATATTGATTTAAAAAATGTTGGCGGCAACCGATGGGAAAGATAAACAGGGAGCGCGTTTCTAATGAACATCATGTATTTCGAAGATATAGAAGTGGGGCAAAAAAGGATCAAATCTCTAACATACCAGGTTGCAAAAGAAGAGATCATCGAATTTGCCCGGCACTGGGACCCGAGGTCTTTTCATATTGACGAATCAGCGGCCGTGTCATCCGTTTTTGGAGGACTCGTTGCCTGTTCGGCTCATATCTTTTCCATTCTTTCATGGTTTGGCACACATGGCAACAGACATACCGCGTCGATGGCGGCACTGGGCTTCGATGAACTTCGTATGCGCCATCCTGTTCGACCAGACGACACGCTCTCCTGCTGTTTTACATGCCTTGAAAAGCACGAGTCCAGGTCCAAGCAAGATCGAGGAATTGTTCGAACTTCGGCATCTCTTTTCAATCAGCACAATGTAGAGGTGTTTTCTGCCATCGTCACCGCCATGGTTGCAAAACGTTCTGGTTAGATACAAGTTTCAAAGAAAATTTCCTGTTTTTTCTTTATGATCCCCTGCCTCGAGTCTTGTCCGCCTCGCCGCCAGCGGCATCTTCGACTGGCGTGATCATGCGGTTTAAAAAAAGATTATCCATGCAGCGGTTGTTTAGAAAAAACTCCCCGATACCTCAAAGAAAATAGAATAAAAACACGGAGAAAAAATGAATCCGACACCTTTCCTGAAATTTTTTGAGCAGTTCCCGATCATCCTTGGCGAAGGGGCTGTCATTGAGCGCCTGCGCCGTAACACCGATCTTGAACTCGACCCTTTTATCGTTAATTCAGCTTTTATCTATGACAAAGAAAAACGTTCGGCTCTTGAAACCATCTATCGGCAGTACCTGGACATCGGCTTTAATTATGATTTGCCACTTCTTCTCTCTACCCCTACATGGCGGGCCGGTCGGAAGCGGATCGCAGCCGCCGGTTATGAAGGAACGGATGTGAACGGCGACAATTTCCGATTTCTTGATGCATTGCGGACCAGCTACGGTGTGTATGCGCAGAAAGTTGTCATCTGTGGCTTACTAAGCTGTCAGGGAGATGCCTATAATCCAAAGGAAGCACTTGAAATCGATGTTGCGCATGAGTTCCATACTTGGCAGGCCACGAATCTGGCGGAAGCCGGCGTTGATTTTCTCCTTGCCGCCACGCTTCCTGCCCTCAGCGAAGCCACCGGTCTGGCATTGGCCCTGGCCGCCACCGGCAAGCCGTACATCGTCAGTTTCGTTATTCGCCCTGAAGGCACACTTCTTGACGGTACGCCGCTGAAGGACGCCATCGCCGCCATCGATGCCACAGTCATCCCAAAACCAATTGCTTATCTGGTCAATTGTACTCATGTCTCCATCTTTAGGTCAGCCATTTTTCACGAAGTCAATTCCTCATCGCTCGTCAGAGAGCGGCTTGTTGGCCTCCTGGCCAATACAGCGGCGCTCAACCCTGAAGAATTGGACAACAGCGACGGATTGGTGTCGGAAGAACCGGAGATTTTCGGCCAAACCGTCGCCGGCCTGCATGGGGAACTCAACATGAAGATTCTAGGAGGCTGCTGCGGAACTGACCACCGGCATATCCGTCATCTCGCGAAACAGCTCACTTCAGACATCCTCAGATCTGAACCTGCGAAATAGTTAGCATTATATTTGATAGAGGTTATATTTGCGAAAAGGTGTGTGGGAAATCAGGTAGTTTCTCATCGAATTTCACACCAATTCCTTTTGAATCGACTCTTACAATTTTACCACCGACAGTGATGTCTTTTTTAATTTTGGGAGGCGACAAAATCATGGTAATTTGCTGATTAATATGAAAGCTAAAATCAGTCTGAATAAATGCACCGGATTTGCTAATATTTTGAGTTAAACACATGAATGTAAAACCGTTTTTTGAGAGCTCAACGGGGGTTTTTAAAGGTTTCCTGGGATATTCCCTTAACTCAACATGTTTCGAGCACCCCATTAACTCCGAATGTTTGGAGAGATACCAACCTGTCAGCTTTTCCAAAAGTTCACACCTTTTTGTTTCAGATATACTCGTAATCAATGACGATAGATCTTTTCCATTTCTTGCTTGAGCCATCAATACAGCCTGAAGTTTTCGTCTTTGTGTTTCTGACATGCAAGAAATTATTTGAAACAAAAGCGCGTTGACTTCGTATATGTTAAATCTGTCATTATTGGTCATAGAAAAAGTTCCAAATTTGTTGTCCTTTTTTTCGAATATTTAGACAAGGTTCCTGGAGGTTTTTTATAACAAAAAAATATCATGCCTGCAAAGAAAATTATAGGACAAGATAACCAGAACCACGGTAAAATAAAAATATCAAGCATCGCGCTTGAAGAAACCTGTGACCATAAATTTGTGGGCGGTTTATTACTGTGGACCGAAAATACACCTTCAGGCGCTTTTGTTTTTGCAGAATAGAGGCAGAAAAGTTACACACCGGCACGATATCTATTTTTGAGGCATTCAGTAAAATTATTAACCCTTAAGCTGATCTTTCAGACTTCAGGTAAAGGTAAACAATCACAGCAACATAAATAAGTGTGATGCCTAAAATTATATACAATAGCATGTCATTTCTCCTATATGTATATATCGGCAGATATTTCTAAATTCTAAACACTTTCAAGAACAGTTGATGATTTAAACAAGAATGGGTCAACCAAATCCATGGCTAACCCATTCATAATATAGTATTTTATTGACTAATAGAGACAGAATCGAACTGCCGACACGGAGTTTTTCAGTCAATCTTAAGATTTTTTATATTTTTTAATCTTTCTTCCCGAGGTTGTTTTTGGATTTGTGATCATCCGTAAATTAGTTGACCATGAATTGGGCTCTGCGATTTTTGGCCCAAGAAGCCTCATCTTGCCCCATAGCGATGGGTCGCTCTTCACCGTAACTAATGGTTTTCAGTCGATTGGCGCTGATACCCAGGTCGACGAGGAAATTTTTGACTGATCTAGCGCGCCGTTCGCCCAAGGCGATGTTGTAGGCTTCCGTGCCACGCTCATCACAATGTCCTTCAACAGTAACCGTTACACCTGAATTAGCGCGCAGATAATCGGCTTTGCTGTTTAAGATCTGCTGGGCTTGATCCGACAATACAGAGCTGTCGAATGAGAAGAGAATATTCTCGTTGACAAATGCCGCTCCGGCAGCTTCACTGGCAACTGCTTCCGCCCGAAGTCGATCTTCCTGCAACTGTCCGGCCTGCTCGGCTTCCTCGGCGGATCTGTCCGATGCCTTTGAAACTTCCGGTTGGGTCGTCGATACTGGCTCGGTTTGCACCACCTTTTTGGAACACGAAGCTGTGAAGAACATGGCCGGTAAGATCATGACCAAAACAATGATCAACCATACGTTTTTTTTCATTTTTTGCCTCCTTTGTTGTTTGACGTTGACAGATCGTTTATGAAAATCCGCGCAAAATACTCCGCTATTTATGGCAACGATGAATGCGATGCGAAAGTAACGGGGATTCAATCCGCCTCAATATAGGTTAAACGCCCCGTCTTTTAAAACGGGGCGTTTCACTGGCGCGTTGTTAACAAACCTACGGCGCTGTTTCCAATCGGAGCTTCCAGATGAAAACTTGCTGGTTTCAATCCGAAAATTCCGATTTCGCCTCAAAGTGACTCCTATTGAAATTGGAGATACTGTTCAGCGCTTTTACCGATGCCATCTCCAGGCTGTCAACGATCTGACCCGTTGTCGACGTCAGCTTGGCATGGAAAAGCAAAAGCGGAATCGCGGACATCAGACCAAAGGCTGTGGTGTTCATGGCCACCGATATACTGGCGGACAAAAGATCGGCCTTTTCAGCGGGGTTCGCATTGGCAACCGCGGTAAAGGCCTCGATTAGTCCCATGATGGTGCCGAGCAGTCCCAGCAGTGTAGCGATATTCGAGAGCAGCGCCACGTATGGCGTGCGCTTTTCCAACTGAGGAATGATCTCCATCATGCTCTCCTCCATGGCGATTTCGATGTCTTCACGACGCCGAACCGCACCCAAGCGCGCCAGTCCCATTCCCAGCATTTGCGAGATGGTGGATTTGTCCTTTTTGATGATCGCCTGCGCCTTGTCGAAATCACCCTCGACCAGCACCGGTTGCAGCAGGCTCCACATGTTGCGGTTCATGCTCCGGATACGGTTCAACTGAAACCAACGCTCGACGGTGATGGCCATGCCAGCCACAAATACAAGCAGAATGGGGTACATGAATAACCCACCCTTCTGGAAAAATGCCACCATTGAATAGATTCCCATTTCTTTCCTCCTAAAACCTGATTATCAATGACCTTAATCTTTTAACTCATGTATTGACACCGATCACTTTTTTATCCGGCGGGCAAAAAGTCGATCGGATACAAGATGGTCATTTTCGGCACATCTTCTTTCGGACCAAAGTTGAACTTTTTGATGCGTTCAACGATCTTGGATACCAACTCGGGCGAAGCCAGATCGGTAGACTCCACCTTACACATGGACACCGCACCATTTGTTTCGATACAAATTCGCATCAATATTTTCCCGCGCAGTGTCGGGTCCTTTCGCAATTCTTTGTTGTATATCCGATAAAGCGCTGCTTTGTACCGATCGAATACGATCTGGATTTCCTCGTCAGTTCGGCCCGCAGCAAATCCATCGCTCAGCGGCCTGGACGATTCCTCCAAATTCGCAATGGCACTTTCTACCCTCACAAAACCTACGCCATTACCGGTGCCATCTCCTAAACCGTTACCGCCGCCACCGAACCGGTCGATATTTCCGTTTCCGATGTTGCGGCTGACACCGGCATTGGCGATGCCACCGCTGAAGCCGTCTTTCGCCTGAATGGCCACCAGCGAACGCCGGGCCACGGCTTGGCCTTTCACTCGCGGGCTCTTATTGCTCAGACGGGCCTCGGTGCCGAGTTTCGCAACAGGAGTTTCGTTCATCAGATCCGCAAAAGCGTTCTTGAATTTCAGAACACCGACGCTTTGGGCTTTTTTCCGCGCCGCCGCCGCGCCACCGCCGCCATGGGCGGCCAGCTTCGTTTGTTTCTTTGCAGGCCCCCGGCTTTTGGAAGGTTTAACCGGTTTATGCTTATCTGCCATAGCTTTGGGCTTTTCCTTCGGCTGTTCGGGCGCTTCCTGAGTCTGTTTCGGTACCGGCTTTCGCATTGGTTCGGGTTTTGGCAGTTCCTCTTTGACCAGTTTGACCAATCGTTTGGGAATCTCGGCAACAGTGATTGAGCGATCCGGTATCGGTACTTTTATCAGGGGAATGGGAGCACCAAAAACAAAGCATAGGATGAGCGCCACGAGAACGGCGCGGCGGAAGTGACTTTCGCTCTCAGCATCCTTGCTCCAAGGCATGATCATTGTGCGATAAGGAACCGGCGAAATCTCCCGCTCGATGACGAACTCTTCCTTGCGCCGTTCTTCACGGTCGTATGCATCACGAACTTCTTCATCGAGTATGTTCAGCTCGTCGAGACAATGGTTGATCTGTTCCTGGTAAGACGCCTGTTTTTCCAGAATTCCGCTGATCTTCCCCTCGAAGCGGGCAACACGGCTTCGTACCCGTTCCACATGTCCGGCGGCATCTTTGGCCTCCGGGATTCCTTCCCAAAAAAGTTCATCCGCTTTTAACTCTCCCAGTTTGTCGAGTGCATTGCAGACGTCTTGCAAGGCATCGAACCGCTGTCTATCGGCGGAAAACGTTTTGAGCTCTGCCTCTACAACGCGCAACTCACCTTCGAGCTCATTGCGCTTTTGCTCAACTTGCTCGATCTGCGTGTTCAAAGGCGTCAATTCTAATTCTAACATGGATGTATTCACGGCATCCCCACTAGCCCTGGGCGGCCTTCTGAATGACGGCAAGGGAAATCCTTCCATATCCAGAACCCGTACAGGTTGACATTATTTTTTTAAGCACCTTGAATGGAATCGTTTTGTCCGCAAGGATAGTGACTTCCTTGCTTGCAGCAATCGTCTTGGTGCTAATCCCGATAATATTGCGTTCAAGCTGCTTGAGCCGATCTCTTATTTCAGTAACCGTGCTGATCCTGTCTTCTAAAAGTTCGGAAGTGCTGACCACGGCTTCACCCTGAACCAGTACCATTTCGGGGCTGACCATGATCACCACTGTCTCCCTTGGTTTGGTCTCGACCACGGAATCGGGAAGTTTGATCTGCTTGGGCGTTTCCAGAACATCTCCACCGGATGAGTGGAAAAGCAGAAAGAACACCAGAATGGTAAAAACATCCATCAGCGGTGTCAGGTTCAGACCTGTAACCTTTCTCTTGCTACGCCCCATCCGTTTCATGCGTCTGCTATTTCTCATGGTGCGTCTCCTATGGATATGTTTGGGAAGAGAACTATTTTCTTAACCTCCTCACTTGCTTCTATTTGCACTTCAGCGCCGCGTACCGCATCCATGATCTGAATCAGATGGTCGTATTCGATATCCGGTTCCATCAAGACCGTTGCGTCATCCTTCTCCGGATACCGGGCCTTCAAGCGTTTGAGCAATTCATACAACATCTGCATATCGTATTGATCGTCTTTTTTCGGAATTGCGGCCTCCACGGAAGACCCGTTGGCAATCTCCAGTCCTTTCTTACGGACAATCACCTCGATAGCGAAATTCGGCGTTTTCAAAACCGATCCGCCTGCGCTGGTCGGAACGCTCAGTTCCATGATCGTAACGCGCGAAAAAACGGCACTGATGAGTAAAAAAGGTATGAGAACCACCATCAGGTTCAAGAAAGTGGTGATATCCAGTTCAGGTGTTTCTTCCCTTTTCCGTTTGCTATGAAGTCGTCTGATCATGATCAGTTCCTCTCTCGAATTGGCGCTTGGCGAAATTGGAGATCGTATTCAGCGTCTTGACCGATGCCATCTCCAGGCTGTCCACAATCTGGCCCGAGGTGGATGTCAGCTTGGCATGGAGAAGTAGAAGTGGAATCGCGGACATCAGACCAAAGGCTGTGGTGTTCATGGCCACCGAGATACTGGCGGAAAGCAGGTCGGCCTTCTCGGCAGGGTTCGCATTGGCAACCGCGGTAAAGGCTTCGATCAGCCCCATAATAGTACCGAGCAGTCCCAGCAAAGTGGCAATATTCGAGAGCAGCGCCACGTACGGCGTCCGTTTTTCCAGTTGGGGAATGATCTCCATCATGCTCTCTTCCATGGCGATTTCGATGTCATCACGACGCCGGACCGCACCCTGACGTGCCAGTCCCATTCCCAGCATTTGCGCCATGTTGGATTTGTTATTGTTGATCATTTTCCGGGCTTTGTCGAACTCTCCCTTGACCAGCACCGGATGTAACTGTTTCCATACTTTTTGGTTAGTATTCCGGATGCGGTTCAACTGAACCCAACGCTCAAATGCAATGGCCATACCCACTGCAAACACGAGCAGAATAGGGTACATGAACAACCCACCCTTTTGAAAAAATGCCACCATTGAATAAAATCCCATCTTTTTCCTCCTTTCTTACAAACAAGACAACGAAGTTATTTCGTAGTGCTGACTTGATAAAATTCAAGCTGTCGCTTGAAAACGTCCCGATCCACCGGTACATCACCCTCATTCAACATCATGTTTAAGCTGGTCTCCACACCGATTTCCGAGCTCTTCCAGGGAACGATATAAAGGGACTTCGGGGCCTCATCGTTTCCGACGATGGACATACCGGACAGCTCCTTGGCGTCCGAATTCTTGTCCTTATTCACATCCTTCACATCCTGAGCCAAGGCCATAATAGCCGGGAACAGGAAAATTAACAGACACAAAACCAATTTGCGATACATGATCTTTTCTCCTTAATTGCGTCCAATCCGGGCACGCAAATCCGCGATCCACAATTTGACCTGCTTATCTTCCGGCCGGGCCTCGCTGTAAATCTCGTAATGCTCGAGGGCACATTCCGGATCATTCAAATACAAATCGCAGAGAATTCCGAGATTTCGGTGCACCGGATAATAATCCGGAAAGCGCGCAATCGCTTTCTCATAAATCGCACGGGCGTCGGCAAATCGTCCGGTTTTGCGATACAACAAACCGTATTCGTTACAGGCAACCGGGTGATCGGGAACCAGTCGCAATGCGGCTTTAAGATTCTCCTCGGCCTGTTCCGGTTTGTCGATGTGCTGATAGGCAATCGCAATGTCGATATATGGCGCTGTAACTTTCGGCGACAGCTCGATGACCTTTTCAAGAAGGTCGATGGCCTTGGCATATTCCTGATTCTTCATCATGTCGACGGCGTGTTCAAAATCCCTGCGAAACGCCTCATCCAGTTGGGGAACTTCCGTGATGATGAATCCTTCCCGGCCATCATCGAGTCGCGCTACTGAAGGCCCAGTAGCCAAGGACGGTTCCTGAACAATCGGAGCCGGCTTGACCTTTCCATCGGTGGCACACCCGGCAAGAACCGACAGTACCAGCGCCAGGACCGCGAATCCGGTGCCAATTCGTATGTTTAATCTTCTCAACATTCCCATATGCACCTTCTGCATCGTTTACCTCCCCGTCGATCGATCCGTTTTTATCGCAGGTAAACCCGTGTGTCCGCCCTGATCAGGCTCCGCAGATTCGGATGGCGAAACAGAATCGGGTGTTTCGATCTGTACTGGATCGCCGGGTTTGGACACTTCGGCAGATCCGGCCTCTTCGACCTGCACAGGTTCGCCGGATTCAGACACGGGAAGCGCGGCCAATACCGGCCTGTGGATTTCATAAATAAAGGTGTCCAGCGAACTGACAATATCGCTGGTCTCTTCCGGCTTATCATAGCGAGCGGGCATGAATTCGGCCAATTTCTGAAGGCTCTTTTCGATCCACACATTGTATACATCCCGGGAAATTAACTTGAGATTGCTCTCGTGAACATGTATGGCCTTCTCTTCGAATGGATAGGCTTGCTCTTCGATGGCCAGTTCATACTGTTCAAGCTCCAAGGGGTATAACCCTCGAGGTATTTTAAGTTTTTTTCCTGCAACGATGAAATTTGATTTATTTAAATTGTTTTCGCGGGCAATCCTTCTGACATCGCTGTCGTATCGTTTAGCAATTGAAGAAAGGGTATCGCCAGGTTTTACCCTGTAGTAATCAAAGGTTAGCACAGGACGTTCCGAGGTTATCAGGGCTCTGCTGAAGTGGGAGTATATCTCGGCCAGATAGAAGGTCGCTGCGGCAGTGAATTCCCCGATTTCATAATCCACCAGCTGGTTGAATTTCTGCGTAGCGGCCTTCATCAGCTCGCGCTTCTTACGCAGATTGACCTCAAGGGGTTTAACCAGCTTGACAGCCACAAACGCATCATAATTCTCTTCGGCCAACACCAATGCAGCTTTCGCGGCAAGAGATCGGGTCCGTGGGGTTCGATTACTACCTGCTGATGCATCGATGGTGACAATCTTTTCGAGTTCTTCCAGATAGGATTTTCCTTCGTTCTGCGCCTTCAGGATCTCGGCGATCTTGCTGCGCGTCTCCAGGTTGAGTTCCACGGGCTTCGGAAAATATCCCACATAACGCTGGTAAACCTCGAGCGCGCGCACGCGGTTGCCGTCCTTTTCGTGCAATTCCGCTGCGACCATGAGAGCATCCCGTCTGATTTCGTCGTCTTTCGATTCCCTTTCGATGCGTTCATATTCATTGGCTGCCAGGGAAAGCTGATTGTTTTCCCTGTAAACATAAGCGACCTTTTTGGTTACTTCGGGCTGCAACGGGTTGTCGGGGAAGCTGTTTCGGAATCCCACCAGCACCGTTGCGGCCGTCTCCCAATCCTTGAGCTGAATGAGAGCCGCAGCAGCGTCGTATTCAGCAGTTGGCCTGATTTTTGAGGTCGGTGCCATGCGACCCACTCGCATGAAGTGGTCTGCCGCAGCCCGATAATCCTTGGCAGTATTGGCCAGTTCCCCTTGTTTGTAAATCGATGCTGCGAGATTGTCGATTAGCTCGTGGCGCGTCTTATCTTCTGCAGGCAGCAACGCCAACACCTTCAAATAAGATGTCTCTGCCCCGCTATAACGCTGAAGCTCGTAAGAAGAATGGCCGATGACCAGCCATGCTGCTTGGACAACATCGGCATTGGTGTCTGGGAATACCTCAAGTACCTTGTTTGCGGTGGTCAACGCCTGTTCATATTCTTTCATCTCATAGAGATCCTCCGCGGCCGCCCCGAGAACGATCGCGGCCTTTTCATGATCCGGAAAGGTATCGGCAAATTTCAGCGAGCTGCGGACAACCTCCAGCTTAACGGCATCCTTGTCCTCCGGAGAAACGGCATCAAGATGCTCCCGATATGAATAGACCGCCGCGTAGCCGGCTTCGGAGGATTTTTCGTGAAGCGGATATCCATATGCGGTTTTCTCGAATTCCACAGCTGCTGCGCTGAACGATTTGTTTTCCAACAACAGATCCGCTACCTGGTAGTTGATCGCCGGTGATTCGATGTCCGCGGGGAACGAGGCCAAAAACTCCCGATACCAGTGCAGCGCCTCTTCGAAATTCGTCGGCTTCTCTTTGGCCTGTTTCTGATCTTGATAGCAGGCATGATAATGATTCGCCAGATCAGTGAGGTTGGTCTTCAGAAAGCTTAAAACATCAGGGCGGTCGCCCGGATCGAAATACTTCCAGTATTCGGCTTTCAGACCGTAGGTCGTGGCGAATGCCTTTTTGGAGTCAAGAACCAGACTGGGAAATCCGCCTTTGGCCTGAATTTCGATCACCCGCATATGGAAGTTTGGCGCCACTTTGTGGAAGGGGTTGCGGATCACAAAAGCCTTGTAGGTTTCACTGGCGTCTGCGTAACGGCGCTTGTCAAAGTAGAACTCAGCGAGATTGCTGTATACCTGATCTTCGTAACTGCGCTTCCCGTTGCGTGAGAAGTACTGCACCACGGAATCGGCACCGCCGAGGTTTGAAAAACTCAAACTGATGACGCGGAAGGTATCTTCCGTGCGCTTGCGTTCCTGTTCGTCTTCGGTCTGTTCAAAGTTGTATCCCTCGGACACCTTGTGATCGAGCAGCGCAATAAATGGATTCAGGGCATCTTCATAGAGCTCCTGTTTGTAGAACGTCCAGCCCAATTTATACAGGGCGAGTTCATAAAATAAAGAACCCACACCCATATCCACGATACTCGAATAGGCGTCCTCGGCATCCATGAAGCGCTTGTGCACAAAAAAGTATTCAGCGCGCCGGAACTGTACTTCATCGATATATCCGGACTTCGGAAATTCGCGGACCATTCGATCCATAACCGCCATGGCCTCCTTGATCTGTCCCAATTCCTCATAGGCGCGGGACATCTGGTAAAGGACCTGATCGTTGCGCTCGTACAGGGGGTATTCGTTGAGCAATTTTGTGTAAAGCGCAACAGCCTCGCGAGCACCCGCTTTTTCGAGATCATCACTGCCTTCAGATCGCCCGTCATCAGCCGCAGACAAACCGGCCGCCTGATTCCTTCGGGTTGCTCGCATTTCAAAGTCTGTCTCGGACTCGTCGTGAACCGGAATATGCGCCAATGCCTGGTCCGGCGACGCACCGGATAGCAAAGCGCCTTTCGGACGCGCCGAACGTTCCGGGGAAGGCAATACGTGTGCCATTGCCCGACCCGCAGATTCGGCTCCTTCGGTGAGAGTGCCGTATTCTTTTTCGATCTTCAGGTCGGCCAAACGACGAATGGCCTCTGGCTTTAAAGACGATTCCGGGGTATCTTCCAGAAAACGACGATAACTCAGCATCGCTTTCTCCAGCCCGCCTTCGATCTTCTCCTCCTTGATCTCGATCTGCCTATGACGCAACTTGGCGATGGTATCTTTGCTCCCGGTTGATGAACACGCGATCAGCATCACCGGTAACGCCAATATGAAAAGTCGAATCCGGTTCATCACTCCACCTTCTCCTGAGTCTGGTCCCTGGTGGCACGATCATAGCTGTCCGCCATGGCGAATCGCGCCTTTATTTGGAACTCGGTGAGACGCTCGCGGCGCGTGGTAAGTTCATTCACAGCCATGGTTTCAAGCATATGACCCTGACGTGCCATCAGTTCTCCAACTTTTACACGGGCCTTTTGGATCAAAAACCGCTGGCGGCGGATCACGTCATCGTAACCTTCGTAGCTTTGGGTGGCGGCCTGACGGGTACGCACGAAGGCATTATACTGTTTTTTCAAGTGATCCACTTCGATATTCAGGTCGCGAAGATGCTTGTAAGCTTCGGTGAAACGCCGGTCATAATCCGTATATATGTTCCATTGCAGCACCCCGCGCAACCGTTTGATCCTGGCTTCAACCCCGCTGGGTATAACCGTTCCGATCGTAGCCAGCTTTCGTTCCAAAAGTACAATCTGTTCACTACTGATCCGCTCCTTAAAAGTCGCCAGGTAATCGGGTCTCGGAACCACCAGCATGGCCTTCAGACGTTGTTCGATACGGTCCCGCTGTTCCAGTCGCAGACGCATCTGTGAGTCAATCCGCCGGAATTCCCGGTCGATAACAGGAAGCAGTGGCCGGTAATACATCCGACGGTTTTCAATGATCTCCTCGAAAGCATCCAGATCCCCTTTCCAGGAGTCCAGTTTTTTACGCAACTCCTCCAGGTCAAGATAGTTCTTTAAAGATTCCTGGAAATCATGGGATGCCATCAATTCAAGCAGATAGTAGGTCTCGGGCGTTTGGGGAAGCTCGCGAAGCTTGACGACCCAGTTGGCATCCTGTTTCAACTCCTCGCGCACCAGAGCCCGGAGAAAATGACCTTCGCGGATGCTCTTGATAGATGCGCCGAGCTTGTCAATTTCGGTACTGAATTTCTCCAACGCACTGCCGTACATCACTGCCGCCTTACTATACACATCCAGTTTGCCGTAGGCATAAGGAACGGCGAGCATGGCTTCCTGAACCGAAGCGTCCGTGACCTCCCTCGTTACCAGAGTGCTCCAGGGCACCAGTGCCCTTTCAAAGCGCCCCTGGAAGGCATCCGCCCATCCCGACCCCAGCAACGCCCGGTTGGAGAACGGACCGATCAAACGCACCCGATCGAGTACCTCTTTGGCATCTTCGAAATTTTTTTCTTCCAACAACTTGGATCCGAGGACCAGGTTCGATTTATCCTTAATCGCCAGCGTAAGCGCGTCATTGCTCTTGATCTGGCCGGTACGGTCGAGATACTGTCGTCCCTCAAGCTCTTGTCCTTCTTTGAGCAACGCAATGCCGAGGTTATAAGTGCTGAAACCTTCGAGGTTTTTCGCATCTTGGAGGTCTCTCAGAATATTCGCAGCCTCAGCAAAGCGGCCGTTGGCCATGAAGATTTGCGCGCGCAGAAAAGCCAGATCGTCCCGAATCTTTGGTGGAACAACCCCGCTGATACGCTCCGCGGCATACAGGGCATTGACCGGCTGGTCTTTCTGGAAGTAGATCCGTGCCAAACGGAAAATGGCCTCGTTCCGCACCTGTTCTTCGACATTGCCCTCGATGACCGCCGTGATGGCGCGCCCGGCACGCTGGTGCATCCGGTATGCCAGTTCGAAGTCACCCACGTCAAACTCGGCCTGGTCGATATGGTAATATAGTGTGTCGCGCTCGGGTTCATCGAGCCTATAGTGCTGCATAAGCTCCGTATCGATCCTTGCAATGGCGTCGAACCAGTCCCCTTGAAAGGCGTTATAAAGGGCCTCTCCGAAATAAAGATCCTTCAGATCTTTCGGAGCGGATGGTCCGGCCTGGACCGAAGGCACGGCAAATATCAGAATTGTCAATAAAACAAACAGCCTGTACATGGTCTACCTATCCTTAAGGGTTATGTTTTGGGCAGCCAGGGATACTTCTACGATCTCGGGTCCCACACCCTTATTGATTTTGAAGCGCTCCGTTTTTTGAAAATAAGCGCCTCCAATAGATTTGCCACTGACAGAAACCTGAAGATCATGGTCACCGGACCGGATATTGCCGGTGTAGATGCGCTGCACCCCCCCTTTTTGCAGGGCTTCGAGTTCCTTAAATGTATAAATGTGATGGGCAACCGCATTGCCGTCCAACCGGATCTCGGCAGAGTCGAGACGGAAAGTTTCGCCACTGACCAGTGATACGAATACCGCGATCTGCGTACCGGACGGATACAGCAATTTTTCTTCCAGTTGATTCAGTTCCGTTGCAATGGACAGAACATCGCTCTTGATTTCCTGAACCTGTTCATCCAAGCCCTTGATCTGTTCTCTTGAGATTTCCTGTGCATAAGCAGCGATGCTCAAAACAAGTATCGAAATCCCTAAAATGGTACCTTTCAGCCAGCAATACATGATGGCCTCCTTACGTTCGTTATTCACGGAATATTGGGTAATTCCATTATTCCATCTCAATGGGGCGAAGCCCCCAAGTTTCTAAAACTTTCCGATCACATTGATGAACAGACCCTGGTGCTTGTAATCGAGTTGAGTCAAATCATCAGAAAAGTCACTGAAATTATAGCCAACACCTACCTTGATATAATTTCCAAGATGGCGGTATATCCCCAGCAGAACGCCGCTACGACTGTCTTGGGCATCCGGCAGGTCAAGCCAACGTCCTTCGATCAGTGCATCCCATCGGTGGATGAAATGCCAGTCCGCGCGCACCACATAAAGCTGGGCACGGCTGTCGAAGAACTCAGGATTCTCTCGATCCTGGGCCACCTGTCCATATCGATAGGCGACCTTGCCTCCGACGGTCCAACCGGGGGTCAGGTCATACATGACATCCACAGATCCGATGTGGCTGCGCTGGACATAGTCAGACGCTGTATTGGTACCGGTTACCTGATCGGCCGACGGCAAATTGTAAAAGTAAGTGTACTTGAGCAGCGCATTCAGGCGGTCATGCTCAACAGGACGATACGCATAGCCCAGAACCGCTTCCGTATAGTCACCGTTATAGTAATCCCCCATGGAACTCTCACTCACGGCATAGTTGAATTTACCGATGAGCCGCCAATCCTCGGACAACTGGTACTTCAAACTGTTTTTTAACAGCCAGGAGGTACGTTTGGAGAAACTGGTATCCGACTGTTCGATATTATCGATGCGATATTCTAAGGCGCTGGCAATCTTTAGCTTGTCGAACCCATAACCGGCGCTTACACCCAGCGCTGTTCTCTCGAGTTTGGCCGCGGTATAAGGGTCCTTGAGGGTTCCTAAATCAAGATTGGCACCCAAATTGAGCCGATCGAAAGTAACCAGTTTTACACCGGTGGAATGCACCAGACCCGAGGGTACATCCCCATGGGTATACCGTTCTTCGAGGTAGGCACTGGCGCTGTCCGAATAACGGGTGCGGAAACCGGAAGCCATTTTGCCTCTCCTGGCAAGCAGACCATTGTCTGTCCGTTCGTTCTCAAGAGTATAATTGCTGTATAGGGTGGTACGGTCCGAATACAGATACTCGGTTCCGAGCTTCCCGCCCGTCCCCAGATCACCTCCGGAAACCTCACCATCGACTTTGAACCGCTCGGTCAAGCGCAAACTGCCGCCGGCACCGATACGGCCGTTGTCTTCACGGTTGCCGCTCGCCTGAATCGTTTCCTGGATGAAACCATAGGTCGTCCATTGTGCATGGGAGTCATACAGCAGCCGGAGCGCCGCGTCTGTCCGGTCGCCTTCTTCCTGGGTTGCGGGGACCACCGCCGAGTTGTCATTGCGGCTGTCGTAACGCACACCCGAATCCAAAGTCCAGTGCTCACCCATCCGGTAGTCGAGATTCAGCTCTCCGGTCTCGGTCTCGAGGCCTTCTTGCTGCTCCTGCTTGTCCATCTTCAAACGTGCACTCAGACGGTCGGTTAAAGGCAGATCCGCAGTTCCACCGTATTGGGTCAAATCCCGTGCGGTGACCAAGCCCGGTGCCGAATAGCCCGTCTCGAGATCCTGAAGGTAGAAAGTCATCCGGCCGCGCCCGTTTTCAAAAAAGTCCTTGAGGCCCAAACTGGCATCGACGCGATAGGCCGAGGCCTCTACTTCGTTGTCAGCAAAAGCATCGGAGGTGCCGAAGGTGTAACCGCCGTCGATGGACGTCGTTGGCGGAACACCCGGGCCTTTGGTAAGACCGGTTTCGAGTTTGAGCCACGTTGCCGATGACATGCGAAGGGTCAAATCCGCTCCGCCCAGTTTATTTTCGATATCCTCTTCTTCATCCTGACTGGCGGTCACGCCGAGCTTGACATGGTCATTTAACCAGTAATGAACCCGACCGCCGGCAGCCAACATGTCCGGATTATCGAACCCCGGGGTGAATTCATATCGAATCACCAAAAACACCGGATTTCCGCTGATGGTGTCGCTGCTCACCAACAGACCATCGTCCGCCGTCGCGGACAGAGGTTGCGCCAGCAGGATACGTCCTTGCAGGTAATCGATGTCGTAATCGAGTACCGGTGTAAGGTTTTTGACCCCCATAACGATCCCGGAATCTTTGTCACGAACTTCAATGCGAACACGCTCGGAACCTTCCAGAACATCTTGTCGGCGCAGGAAATAGAGTGATCCGTCCGTTCCGCGGAACTCATCCCGCCCGGCCACGGTCCCCGGGTCTGCGGCAAAGCCATCCAACATCAGGCGAGGCTCACCGAAACTCGTGGTATCAGGGGGCTGGTAATGCAGATTGGCACCGTACAATCCACGGTCTACGTGGGCAAGGTCATTATCGGTATACCCGATCTTAAAGTTGCCCCAGAGCCCGTAAGTTTCTTCTTTTTTCACCTTGACGTAGAACTTGCCGCTGGTCGGTGCATCTTCCACAACAGTGCTGTCATCACCGAATGTCTGGTAGTGATAATCCGGATTCATTCGCCGGAACAGGGCGTCGGGAGACTTATCCATGAAATTGGAGAAGATCTCGTCTATGGGGCCTTCCCGCGTATCGGCGCTGGCCGTCAGCGACCATCCGTTCTCGAATTTGCCGTTGGTGTAAAACGCAAGGCGGCCCTGGAGGCTTATGTCCTCACTGTATTGAGGTTTATCCGGCGCAAGCAGCTCGGCCGGCCCGTTGGTCTTATTGCCGGACAATGTCAGATCGGCGATGCCCACGGTAAACCATTCGCTTTTTTTCAGTGCCATGTCGCGCATGAAAAGCTCGCCGTTACCGAACTTGTCCAGGACAGCCACTTCAACGGTATGAACGCCCTCGGGCAGAATTTCTTCGGCGACAAAAGAACCCTTTTCGTCCACGGGTACCGCATAACCGGCCATCCACACACTGTGTCCTTCCGGGACATCAGTCCCGTGAGCTTGCACCGTACCCCCACTGAGCGGGATATTGCGGACGGCGATACGACTCTCACCATATCCGGCCAAAAGTTCTTTGCCGGAATCTTTCTCGGTTATCGACGGATCAATTTGGTCCGTCACCCACAGCGGCTGTGGGGTTGTCTCATCAAAAAGTCCCTTGTCATCGTACACCCGCACCAGATATTTCAGTTTACGCACCGGTGCAGAGAAAGATTCGAACTCAGGCTGCCATTGGGCCATGCCGTCAGTGTCCATGGCGATGATCTCCATGGGGTCGTCGCGAACGGACTTCGCTTCTTCGAATATCCTGACTTCTGCTCGCTTGATGAAGCTTCGATAATTGGTGTACAGGCGAAAACGCACCAGGTTTTCGGCAAACGCCGTATCTTCCAGGTCCTGATAGCGTATCGTGAGCGGCCATGCGGTCACGTTCAGCCGCGGTTCCAGCTTCAGGCTGTCGAGCTTGAACTGAATTTGGGCGTTTTCAAGGGCAACGTCGGTACAGCGCTGAACATCGGAACTGCATTTGCCCGGATCGTCGATGGGTTTTCCGTCCACCGTGATGCGCATGAGATTCAGGGCAAAAGGATCGACTGTTCTCACCTCACGAGTCAAGGGCGTCACCTCCACTCCTTCATATTCGTCACGGATGATCAAATCATCATAAACCACTCGCACCTCTACTCTCGACGTATCCGACTCGATAAAACCGGCATTTACTACGTCATCGGATTGGACATAGCCGCGGCCGTCGAATTCCGTCTGTCCCTTGCTCAATCCCATCTGCTCGCTGACGGTTGCCATGGCACGTTGTGCGCGGGCCATGGACAAACCGATGTCATCTCCGTAAACCGCAGCCGTACGCCGATCCAGGCGTTTGTTTCCGGTATAGCCGACAAACTGCAGGCGAACATCTGTCTTGTCGCTGATCTCATCCATAGTACGGCGCAATATATCAGTGTATCCATCCGGTATTACGGGTTTTCCGTTTTCAAACAGAATCGGATCGATACCGCCCGAAGACGGTTGGTAGACACGGGTGACGGTTTCGGCACCAGCAGCATCCGGGCACAGTTGAGGCGCGTCGGGAAGATCCTGCAGCGGATCGTCATGCCAGAATTCAACTTCCACGCGCCGATTCAGCGCCCGTCCCTGTTGTGTATCGTTGGATGCAACAGGCCGTGAGGCCCCCCTGCCTTCACTTTCAATGGCGGCATTGGGTAAGCCCAAGTCGTCCTGAACAGCAAGTGTAACACGCCGGGCAACCGCTTTGGAGAGACCGGTTGGGTCGCCGTAGATACGTTTGTCCCGTCCCTTCAGCGGAATGTTATCCGCATAGGCAATAAATTTGACTATCAGGTTTTCTTTGCCGTCAAGATTGGTCATTGCCCGCCTGACCTGCTGCAGAAATTCTTCCGGCACACCCAACATCCCTTTGTCGTAATGAAGGGGAGAAATCAGGTTTTTAATTCGGGCACGATGAACTTGGCCGTCCTTGTAGCGCAGCTTGCAGACGGTTTCTGTTCGGCAAACCTTGATACGATGAATTTCCCGCGGAACCACCACTTCCTTTTCTGTCTGATTTTTGATGATTTCGTCATACCAAACCTGCACTTCCACGCGCCGGTTGAGCTGCCGGCCTTTTTCGGTGGTATTGTCGGCCTTGGGTTGGCTGTCGCCGAGCCCTTCGTAGGAGATGGCTTCAGGGGGAAGATTCAGCGCACGCTGGCAATATTCGGCCACGGTGCCTGCCCGCTCACGTGACAGCCCAACGTTGTCAACGTACGCTTCGATCAATTCCGCTCTGAGCGGCAGGGAATCGGCATGACCTACAAAGTGGAGTCTGACATTTGTGCGATCACGCATGCTGTCGAGAACATTGCGCAGAAGCTTAAGATAGTCTTCGGTAATTTCCACTTCACCAAGCCCGAAATGGATGGGCGGAACCAGGTTATCGAGTTTGATGGTTTTGAACTTCTGTTCAATCATTTTGCGCGTCTCCGTTCGATCCCCTTCATCTTTTTCAAAGATGGCGGGGTCATGGATCCACGGGGTCATGGGCTGGTCAACCGGCAAATGCATCTCCACCGCCTCTCCGCTGGCATCCGTTTCTCTTACCCCTGTTTCTAGGGAAAATGCATTCTCGGAGCCTGCCGCAGTGACAACACACAGACATAAGATGGCGATACCGTGCTTGAGCAAGTATCTCATCATTATGGACAGGTTATGTAATAGTGGTTTCATCATTTAAGTTATCACTGACCGGCAAACGGTGCGCCGCGTCGCCAGAATATTTCGGTTTCGATAGCCAGCCGGTAGCCACCGTTTGACTGTTTCCACTCTTTGCTAATTATCTTCTTAAATGCTTCAAGACGTTTTTGGACCAGGCCCTCTCGTTCAACATCACCAAGATACGACAGACGCAATACGGACGGAGCCTTTTTCAGTTCTTCAAGCAACCGGGCAATCTTGGGTATCCACTGCATCCGCATGTCAATGGTATTGGGCTCGAACACGCCGTCGGCAATATCGATGCGCACCACGCGGTGGATGGTTGCACCGAAATTAAAACGGATCATCTTGCCGCGGGTAGCGCGTTGAACACGCGGATTTTCGGTGGTCAGGCGATAGCCGGTGGGCAGACTGCGCTCGTCCAGCTTGAGGATAAAGTTGCTGCCGCGATCCTCGTCAGGTACCGCCGCACAAGTGATGTGAAAGCGTCCATGTTGGTCTGTGGTGGCGATCAGACCGCGCACCGTCACCACGCGAACCCCGGATAAACCCTTCTCTCCCGGATCCTGATAACCGTTCAGGTTTATATCGTCGAACACCTTGCCGATCACATCGGTGCAATCGAAGTCCGGATCGGGAATGACTCGAACGGTCGCCGTCGCTTCTCCCGAAGCAGCACCGCCGGTAGCAGTGTTGTACACCACGGCCCGGTTGATATATTCGCCTTCGGAAACGCCGGACCCCACCACCAGCAGCAACTGGAGGGTATACTTCTGGTTAACCTGCAATTCGAGGTTATCCCAGACCAGTTCCCGACCGTTGATTCTCGGTTCGGACGCATTGCCGTCCATTCGAGCGGAACCGGCCACATATTTGAAGCCTGCCGGGAAACGATCGACGATGCTGATATCATACAGCGGCACACCGTACACGTTGGTCACGGTGATCGTATAGGGCACCAGCGTCCCTTTGGTCACATTGGTCATAGAGGAGGTCTTGGTGATGGCCACTGCCCCATCAAGTTTCGGATCGAGGGGTATGGCATTGTTGAAGACCTGGCTCTGACCGGGTATGTTTCCATCGCTCAGCAAAAGATGCATATAATAGATAGTACCGGCCGTACGCGGCAGAACCGACGGTGGCGGAACCGCTGCCGAAGCCACAACCTCGCAATACTCGGCAGTGGCCGGTACTGCATCGTCCGCACTTCCCGGGCAGGTGGGAATGGAGAACGGCGCCGTGCTTGCGTCGCTGGCGCACGGAATGATCTGGGACGGCAGGTCCATGTACCCGGTGGTCGGCGGTGATACCTCGATGAGATAGGCACCGCCCGCCGGACAGGAGGCGTTGCTGAAGTTCAGGTCGAACTTGTAAAAGCCGTCCAGGGCCGTGACCTGATTCTGCTGAACCGGGTCATCGAAGCACTGGGTCGGCAGGGCCGCACCGGTGGTCGCGTTCAGCAACGCTAACCTGGCGCCGGCAACCGGTTCACGCACGACCGAGTTGTACACCACACCATTGGGCCAGAGCGGCAGATTCAGATTCTGTAAATTGGCGCCCGAGGTGACGGTGATAGCACTGATCCGCTGCGGACCGTTGGTGAAGGGCGAGTCGGCATAACCCAGCGAGGGGGTGTTCGGTCCTGCACCTGCTGCAAAGAAGCGCAGTTCATAAAGGTCCGATGTGCCCTCGTTGGGCAGCAGACCGTTGAACTGATAGACACCGTTGGCATCGGTGGTCACCGTGGTAACCAATTGACTATTGTAATAAAGTTCCACAGACCATCCCTCCAACAAGGTCTCGTTGCTGCTGTTGCAGAGCTTGTCGAGGTTCGCGTCGTGCCAGACATTACCGTTGAGGCCGGCGCTGCCCGGCGTGCCGCCTACGTCAAGGGATACGCTGGCCGATGCGGTCTGAGCCGGATCGTTCCAGCGAACCGTTCCGGTATTGGTAATGGTCGTCCCGATGGCAAGTGCCGGATCGATCTGTACACGAAACCGCACCACTGCACTGACACCCGGCTGCAGATCACCGTACTGGGCGTCAACATCCGCTGTGAGTATCCCGCCTGCATAGGTTACGCCGCTCGGAGAACCGTTCAGGATACCTGTTCCGGAGACATAGCTCACCTGATCCCCCAAAGGTGGATTCAAATCGTCGGTCACTACCACCCGGGTGGCGGGCAGGCTGCCGATGTTGGTCACCCGGATCACATACTCCAACTGACCGCCGGCTTCGGCGGCGCCGCCACCGACCACCAGCACTTGCTTGGTCACAGTGAGCAGCTGCACGTCACCCACGACGATGACGGTGGGTTGGTTGCCGTTAGACGGCACACCGTCGGCATCGGTCGCCTCCGGCGGCAGTTCGTTGGAAGTGACGCTGCCCTGGTTGGTGATGAGTGTCCCTGTGGGAACACCGGCGTTGACCCGGGCCTCGAAGGTAATCACGGCGCTTTGGCCGGCCGAAACAATACCGGCGCCGGGATTGTCCGATGAATATACCGGCAGACCTGCGATGAGCGGCGACACCCCGCCGTCGGGCCCCACCGACACACCGTTAAGGCGCAGGGAGTTACCCACATAGGTGGTATTTGTGGGCACAGCATCGGTGAGCACCACGCCCGTGGCCGGGACGGCACCGAAGTTGCTGAGGACAATGGTGTATCGCAGTACATCACCCGGATCGACGATTCCCGGTGACCCGAAATCCTCATATATTTGCACGGTCTTTTGGGCATAAAGCAGCGGCAGATTGCCGACGATGTTGCGGGTCGGGTCGTCCGGAATCGACGTGTTCGGGTCATCGGATGGCTGTTCGGGTTGCGAACCGCTCCCGGCACCGCTGCCGCTCACAAAGCCCTGGTTCTCGATGATCAGGCCGTTCATAACGTTCAGGTCGACCACCACATCGAAGGTGATCGTGGCCACATTGGACGCACCCGGGGTTGCATCGGCCCTCAGGTATCCGGCCGTGGTGTTTTCCGGTGCATTGACCAGGATTCCGGTATGTAGCGGATTCACGCCGGGGCTCGTGTCAGACACGGCATTACCGTTTAAGGTCGTGCTGTTGGCCACATAGGTGGTGTTGGCTGGCGAGTAATCTCTCAGCCGTACATTTACGGCATCCTCATTACCGATATTTTTGATGGTGATGGTATAGCGCAGGGTTTCGCCGGCCATGAGCATCGTGGGATCACCTGACATGATGGTGGAGATTTTCTGCACCTGGAAGATCGGCGCCGAGGTAATCAACGTCTCGGTGGGATCTGTGTCTCCGGACACGTTGGGATCGTCACTTAAGATCGGGTTTGGATTGGCTGAAACGATCTCCGCCTGGTTGAGCACCACAGTGCCGCTGGTGATGGCCGGCGCGAGAGTGATCTCGAATACCACTTCAACCGTGTCGTCGGGGTCACCTTGAGCGCCGATGCTAAGATTGGCGACATTCAACAATCCTGTGCCTTGCGTGCCGCCTACCGCACTGGATCCTGAGGTATTGGCACCCGCTGGAACACTGATGATATTGAGGCTTCCGGAAGCAAAAACTGATGGGGTATTGAGTCGATCAACCTCGTCTACTATGGAAAAAGACGAGAATCCCACCGGGCCGCTATTGCTCACCTGGATAGTGTAGCGCAAGGTATCGCCCGGACTGGCATTGCTGCCCGGATTCTGACCGGTGGTCATATTCTGGACGCTCTTCTCGAACGCCAGGATCGGCGCCTCAGTAGTGATGGTGTGATTATCCTCATGATCCATGGTGCCCGGGGTGCCATCGGTCAATACGCGGTCGAAGATACGCGGTGTGGCACCGGCAGCATTGGGATCGGCGCTGTACCAGCGCGTCACGCCGGCAACATTGGTCAATGTGAGCCCGTTTTCGGTAGATGGATCCAATGCCATGTCGTAGTTGACGATCAGACGCCGATCTGACGGTATACCACCAACACCCGACAACAGGTTGAAGCGCCATTCACAAGTGGGATCGCCGTCGAATTCAATTGTAAAATCAGCATTTTCTACCAGCAGCGCAGAAACCGGCGTCACACCGTCGGCCAAAAAGATCCGTGCGCTCACATTGCTCGGACCGGCAGCGCACATGCCTCCTGTGGCCTCATTGGGAATGCGATCGGTGATGATCGCATTCCACACCGTACCCGTGCTGGTATTGTGGATATTCAGGGTATAAGTGGCCGGGGTTTCCAACTGTACAACCGCCGGACCGGACTTTTCGAGAGTGACGGTATCCGCACCCACAATGGTCATATTATCGGTGGTGTCCGAGCCGCCGGTGGCCCGGGTTGCGGGATCGTTGTTGATCCGGTTGTAGGTATAGTCGGCGGTGTTGTTGAACTGAAGGCCGCTGACGTTCGTCGGCGTATCGTCCAACACCACCGTAATATCGATGACAATCTGTTCGCCGGCCGGTATGTCGATACCGGTGGTGGTATCTTCGATCACAAGATTGCTTTCGCTGCCGGTATTGACCGGGATCCACGGCTGGGAGCCGGAGACTTTGGTGACACTGACAAAGATCAGATCCGCGGCCGATGCACTCAGGTCATCGAGGATGCGCACATCGTGCAGGGCCGTATCCTGGGGTGTCGTCGGTACGGTAATACGGTAGGTGAACGGTTCGCCCACAGCAACCGTAAGTACCGCCGGGTTATCCTTAATCAGGGCGTCGGGTGTCGCTGTCGTAAACGTGACAGTGGCGACATTGCTCGGTCCATAGATTTGGGGTTCTCCATTGACACCGCCCTGGGTCGGAATATCCTCGTCATCCAGGGAATAATATAGCTGGACCTGGGCCGCGTTGGTAAGGGTCAGTCCCGCACCGATTCCGGTTTCGGCCTGGACCTGGTAGACGATGCGCAGGGTATCGCCGGCCGGGATGGCATACTGATCGGCAACCCCCGAGTCGAAGTTCCAGGTGGCAACGCCGGTGGCGGCATCATAGACCGGCGCAAGGTTCGGCAGCACCGCGCCGGACAGAAGTTGCATGCTGACCATGGTGACGGTGGCTGCACCGTTACGCAACCCCACGGGAATAATATCCGTGAGAAAGGTATCATAAGCGGGTGCACCGCCGTTGTTGATGATATCGACGGTGTAAGTGACGATTTCATCGGCGGCCAGAACCGCATCGCCACCTGCTGCCACGGCCGATTTGGCCACCGTGAGATCGGGCTGAATCACAGTGATCGACGCGCTGTCCGTTTGGGTCGCCGCCGGACCGGCAGCCGTTTCATAATCCATGTTGACCGAATTGGTGAGTGTTGTGGAGGCAACATGGGCGATGCCGGCATCCGGCATGATACGTGCGCGATATAGGATGACCAGGGCATCCGTGGTCGGATCGCCGAAGGGATCGTTGACAACATCGCCGATGGTCCAGGTCAGGGTGCCGGTCTGGCCGATGGCAGGCACACTGGCGGATGAGATGGGCGCATAAGCGAAGTTGGAACCCGCCCCGGTGGCAGGTGCGGTGTAGTCCGCACTAGTGTCGCCGTTAATGCTAACTGTTTCGACAAAGGCCATGCCGCCGGGAAGAGTGTCCTGAACCTGCAAATTGCGTGTCAGACCGCCGGAAAGATTGAGTGCTAAACGGTAAGTGATAAAATCACCGATTCTGGCAACAGCATCTGCGGTCGTGCTCCATGGTGTGGTATCGAAGGTATCGGCGGATACCGTTTTATCGACGCTGTTGTTATCAACGGTTGTGGTGGTGGCCACCGCCGGACCAGCACAGTAATCATTAGGTGCGGTCCAGGTGGGACAGCCTTCACCCGTACGTTCGAAGGTGTTCTCGCCTTCCAGAGAGGTCCAGTCCACCATGACACTGTTGCTGATATCACCGCCGGCCGCCTGAACCACTGCCCGGTAGGTCAGGACCATGGATTGGCCGACGGGGATATCTAAGCTGGCGTCGGTATTGTCCCGTCCCCATACCAGCGGACCATTCGGTGCATTGGCAGGGGTGGCCACGAAACCTGCCGCCGGTGCACCATCAATCGTGGCCGTGGGGGTGAAGCCCGTGTATAGCGATAATACCGACGGCAGGGTATCGACGATGTTAACATCATGGGCTGTAGAAGTGCCACTGTTGAGAATGGCGATGACATACTCGAGCAGATCGCCGCCTTCGGGTGGGTCGGCAGGCTGTTTTCCCGGCGTCACGTTGCTCAACGTTTTGGTCACCGCGAGCACGGGTTCGGTCACGGTCACCACAGCGGTATTATCCGTCAGGGTTTCCTGGCCACCTGTCTCTCCGTTGGTATAGTTCAGCACCGCGCCATTTTGTAGCGTATCTCCGCTGTCGGTAACTAAGTCATTGTTGACGCGGGCGTAATATTGGATGCGAATAAGAGGATTGATGGCGTTTTCGGTCGTATCATCCTCTTTCTGGGTAACCACTGTTCCAATATCCCAGACAATGCTGCCGCTGGCGCCGTCCACAGGGAAGGTGTTGAATGCCGCTTCACCCGGCGCCTGGCCGTTGATGGTGGCGATCCCCTGGAAGGTATATGTGATATCGTAGACGGCATTATTCTCCAAAATATAACTCAAGCCCGTGGCATCCAAGCTGTCTGTCACGATAACATTGTTGGAGACGCCTTCAGGCAGATGTATGTCGAGCTGAAAAGATTTATGCACACCGATAGCGGGGATCGCTGCCGGGTCGAGATCGGTTTTGGTCAGAGTCAACGCAGGAACCGTCACCTGATTTGCGGCGTTGGTTTCATAGTCGTTGATGGTGTCGCCGGCATTGGGCAGCGCGCCGATGCGCATGCCGGTCTCGCTGCCGTTAGCACCGATCATGCCGGTGCTGTTGAGCGCGGTGGTCTGTCCGGGAAGCGAGGTCCAATCCGCCTGGATGGTATTGTTCAGGACCTCGTGAGGCTTCACGATGGAATCCACGCGCACGTCAAAGGTGAAACTGACAACAGCGCCGGGATTAATATTGTTGGGAGCATTCCAGCTAAAAATAGGCTGGTTGGCACCCAGGGTTGTGGTGTCGACATTGTCCGGCGGATCAGTGCCGCCCACATTGCCGATGTAGGTCAGGTTCAGCCCATCCAGGTTGTCCAGCACTCTCAGGTTATATGCATTGGCTGTGCCGCTGTTGGTAGCGGTCACGGTCACCGTCAGGATGTCATCGGCATCAGCATTGGCCACGGCAAACGCCTTGGTCAGGACGATGAGCGGTTCGGTGATCTTGATGTCGACCTGGCCGAAGTTGAGCACTACCGGGTTGCCGATTTCGTCGATATAACGCGCGGTGGCCACCGTGGCCGGATCGCCGTTGGAGATCACATCCCCATCGTTGGTGTTGGCGGTGTTTTCCACACGGCCGATGAACCCGATCTCGAAATCGTATCGATTTCCGACCGTACCGTTGGTCACACGCTGATCGCCGAAATTCCATTCCACAAGGTTGTCGGTACAGGTCGGCGTTATGGTGCCGCCTGGCTCAAATCCGGCGTCAGAATAAGGGGGCGCATCCAGATCAACAACAGGAGCTTCACTGCAGCGCACACCTGTCGGCAGTTCGTCACGGATCACGAAATTGCGCAACAGTGCCACCGGCAAATATGTGGTGAGGCGATATTCAATCTCTTCACCGACAACCACTTCCTGGGTACCCGCCGCTGCAAGGGGTGTTTTGGATAAATTCGTAATCTCTTTGGGTTGTGTTACTACGGGAATGACCCGCACGGATGACGATGCCGTATCCGATATATAATAGCGCGCACCGCATGCTTCGCTGTTGGCGCACTGAGGCACACTCTGATTTCCTGAATCGCCGGTCAAACTGTCATAAGTGGCGCCCGCCGTATTGGTAAAGGTCTGAAGCGGCGCCGCGTCATCGTCATAATCAACGCGATAGTAAAGCTGTACCGACTGGCCCGGATTGATACGCGCCAACGCAGTGCTGTGGGTATAAGAAAAGGTAAGCTGGGCCGGGGTACCGTTTTTGACATTATTATCGCTGATGGTCCCCTCGCTGTTCACGCCGGCCTCGTCGGTTGCGCTGTCTGCGTCATTGTCCAGGCTGTCACTATCAAAAGGCAGTACATAAGCAAGATCGCTGGCATCAAGGGTATCGGTCACGGTAACATCATAGGCCGGCGCGCGATCCACACCGCCGCTGCTCGCTTCGTTGGTCAATGTGATGCGATAGATGTAGGAATTATAAGCATCGCCATCATCGGCCAGGGCAACGAAATGGGAACAAGAGGGACCTGTGCCGTACAAGCTCTCGTTACACACCTCTTTGGCCACGGTGATGTAAGGTTCTGTGACGGTGAGCGAAAAGCTGCGGACCGCCAGACGCGGATAGCCCACAGTACCGGGTCCTAAAAGATATGACTCCAACGTTCCCGTTACATCGTTCTGGAAAAGGGCGCGAAAATTCGAAACAAGCACATTGGTGCTCAGATCCGCATGCTGATTCGGCGCGGCGCTGGTGTCTACGGGGTCATTCAATAATCGGGAGGTCATATCGGCACGGAACCAGTGGTCCTTTTCCGTAATGCGAAGCGCTGCGCCAGAATTAAAGGTCCAATTCATATAGTCCGGCGCGCTGACCTCGTTGGGTGCTGCCAGTCCGGCAGGATTGAGGCTAATGCCTTGAATGGCGCTGGTGCTGGTGAGAGACGGGTCGGTGGACGAGATATAGCCCTGGCCGTTCGGCAATTGATCAAATACTTGAATATCCTGCACCGCAATCAAAGAGTAGCCGGGGGTCTGAAAACCGAACCAGCCGCCGGTGTCGATGTGATAGGTGCACTCCTCGCCGATCTGCACTTGAAGATCGGGTGACGAAGGCGGCGGATTGTTCTCCGTGCAGTTGCCTACTTGGGACTTGAGCAGGTTAAAACCGATGACGCGCGCCCGGATGCCATCCAGGCTGTAATTATTGCCTAAATCGGTTCCGTTGTCCGCCCTGGGATTGATAGGTGTCGGAAATGTGAGCAGAGTCCCGTCGCTCAGTCTGATCTCACCCACCACATCGGCACGGAAGGTCAGGTCGTCCGCGGCAATATCAGCCGCGTTGGTGCTCTTGACCACTTCAAAGGTGCGCGACACCGTCTGCCCCGGTGCAATGGCTGAACCGGTACACGCATAGATTGCGGCTGTGGCGGGAATCGTCGCCGGATCC
>Ga0210085_1000124_pt1 | contig 33892 bp, 24 predicted proteins | sample China_Galinas_PW_5_FD_184866 | JGI IMG/M metagenome (GOLD analysis project Ga0210085, IMG submission 184866) | Wetland microbial communities from San Francisco Bay, California, USA, that impact long-term carbon sequestration - China_Galinas_PWC_D1... | ecosystem: Environmental > Aquatic > Marine...
AAAAACTGCCGGCATATACCGGTTTACGAATGTTCTTGGCATTTGCTCCACCAACGGCAGCAAAACAGACCGGAGAAAGAGAAATAACAATCATTAGAAAAAGATCGAAGCTTTTCTTCATGGGCATTCCGTTATTTTTTTCTGGTTGGTTGTAAAGAGATATACGCCGTCGTGTAGCGTTCCCCTTTAATATAGGCTCAAGCAGCCAAACTCAAATAAGCGATCAAAAAGCATTCCAACGCCAGGTGTGCCAGGATCGCCAAACTGGCATTTTTACGGTTAATCGTCCAGGAAGTTAATACCCCGCTCCAGGCAAACATGCCCAACATTTCAGGCAAGGGCTTATTGAAGTGATACAAGCCTTCAAATAAAGGTATGAGAAGCCAGGAGTGCTTTGGCAATGAACGGGGTATATGATAGGCCAATAAGCAGCGGTGCATCAACTCCCAGCCCGGAAACCAGGCCAATAGCCAAAAAAACCGGTGGCTGAAATTTATCCGGCCGGGTTTATAGTAATCAGCTAAAGAGGGAATTATCGGAATTAGAGCGATCACCAAAACCAAACACAAGATCAAGGCTGACGCCACATACCATTCTTTACGGTGAATGGCCCTCACATCCAACCAGTGCAAGATTTCACTTCGATTTTCTGCTAAAAAAACAGTCAGTAGAAAAAGAACCGCAGGTATGGCAAACCAAAAAATCCATCGAAAGTGATTTGCGGGCAATGAAAACCTGCCAATGTGGTCGACAATGAGTGCCAGCGGCACATAACTCACGCAAAAATAGGCAAGAATTTTATTGCTTAACCGCGCCGGTGTTTCCATAGTATTTCCCTAACTGATCGTAAACAGAAAATAATGTCACGATGCTTTCTTTTTACCCGCAGGCGATGTCTGGCTAAAAACTATTTTTGAATATGCACGATATCGGATGCACCAACCAGAATCGTTTTTTCTTTTAATTCGGGAAGCATTTCACGAAGAATTTTATAGGTTTCAATATGCGGGTGCGCAATGCCGACGGCTTCACCATGACTGCCGGCAATCTTTATAAGCCGATGTACTTGTTCGCGGATAAAATCAGGCTTCGCTATGTGATCAATAAACACATCTTTTTGTGAAAAGGGAAGTTGTAGTAATTGTGCGGACGGCCCGCAAAGTGTGTCCACAGTGGTGCGACTGTCAATAAAATAGAGATTTCTTTTCTTCAAAATCGAAAAAATCTGATAGAGTTGAGGGGCAATTGTCGTCATTTTTGACCCCATATGATTATTGACACCTTTGACAAAAGGAACAGCGTCCAGGTCCTCATTGAGCTGGTTGATGAGTTGATCTGGCGACATGGACGTGAGAAGAACTCCGGGACCGGGGTTTATCGATGGATATTCATTGGGCTCCATAGGCAGATGCAACATCACATCAAATCCTTTGGAATGAACCATCTTGGCAATTCTTCTATCATGAGGACTGTGAGGGAGTATGGAAAATGTCAGGACCGCGTCAAGATCAATGAATTTTTGGGCCATATCTTCGTCATAGCCGATATCATCAATAATAATGGCAACATGGGGTAATTTTGTGAGCGCTTCGGGCTTGGTTTTCAATACAGGTTTATGGGGTGGTATGTCATTTTTCGGATAGATTTCAAACCTGGGCGCTTTTATGACCCGAGATTTTGTCATCGGCAACACTTTGTATCTTTTCGACACCAAATGGTGCGTCAAAACACCGGCAATGACCACCAAGAGCAACAGAACACCAAGTCCGGTTAAAGCTTTGAGCAGATATGTACTGCCTTTAGCCGCTCTTTTTAACGGTTTCTTCGGCCGTCGGCTCTTTTTTTTAGCCATATCTTATTGTTGGACATTCTTGAAAATTTCATAGCTCAAAAGAACATCAAGGGCACGTATCACTTGATTATCCGTCAGTAATTGTTCGCGGTTAAGCTGGCCATATATAAATTTAGCTTTTTCGATGTCCTGTTTATTATGCCCTTTGCCTTTCTCGCTCCCTTTGCTTTTTTTCTCTTGACCTTTTTCAGGCACCGCTTCGAGATGATTTTTAAGATCTTTTTCCTTTAGCATCCTTTCATCACTGATATCTTCCTTATCTTCCTTATCGATAACCCTTCTTTTTACAACGATATCCGGTTGAATACCTTTTGCCTGGATTGAACGACCACTGGGTGTATAATATCTCGCAATGGTCAATTTAAGGCCGTAACCGTCCCTCAATTTCTCCACAGATTGCACCGAACCTTTCCCAAATGAAGTGGTTCCCATTATGAGAGCACGTTTATGATCCTGGAGGGCGCCGGCTACAATTTCCGACGCACTGGCGCTCCCGCCGTTAATTAATAGCACAATGGGATAATTCCGTTTGACTTCGTTCGGGGTCGCTTTATAAATCTGGGTGTTTTTTTCCTTGCGTCCCTTAATGGAAAGAATGATCCCCTTTTCGAGAAAAAGATCTGAGACCTCGATTGCCTGGTTAAGAAGCCCGCCCGGATTGTCACGAAGATCAAGGATAAGCCCTTTTAACGGTATTTTATTGGATTCGAATTTTTCCAACGCTGAAAGAAGGTCATCGGTTGTATTATCCCTGAAATTGGTGATCCAGATATATCCGTATCCGGGTTCTATAACCATCGCTTTGACGCTTTCAACAGGGATAATATCCCGAATAATTTTGAAATCAATTGGTTTTTTGGCGTCTTCCCGGGCAATGGTAACAACGACCTCGGTTCCTTTTGGCCCCCGAATCATTTTAACAGCCTGTCGTAAATCTCCTGTCGTTTTACCGTTAACCTTGATGATCTTATCACCCGCTTTTATGCCGGCCTTGTAAGCCGGTGTTCCTTCAATGGGCGAAATCACGGTAACAAAGCCATCCTTCATGGTGATACTTACGCCGATTCCCGTAAACTCGCCCTGGGTGTCAATCTGCAACTCTTTAAAATCATCAGGAGCCAACAATGAAGAATGGGGATCAAGGCTGTGGACCATTCCCTGGATGGCCTTTTCGATCAAATCTTTTGAATTGACAGGATCGACATAGTTGTTTTCAACCAATTCGAGCACATCGGAAAATAATTTCAAGCCCTTATATGTTTCTGCTCCATTGGCCGAAAGATTTCGGTAAAAACCGGATCCAATGATGCAGAAAACCACAGCAATCAGCAGCGCCAACCACAGCTTAATATGTTGTTTTTTCTTCAAATCCATGGAGTTTCTCCTTTTAATCCGGACTTCTTATAATGCCCTCCACTCTCGGCCCATTGATAAGTCCGGACTAACCTTTATTAATCCATTTCAACGGGTCTACAGGCTTTCCATGATGACGTACTTCAAAATGCAAGCTTGGACCGATCATTGACCCCGAATCTCCGACGGTTGCCACAACTTCGCCCATTTCAACAGTATCTCCTTGGGAAGCAAAAATTTCCTGAGCATGGGCATAAATGGTGTAATAATTATTCCCATGATCAATAATGATCATATTTCCGTATCCCTTAAACCATCTGGCATAAAGAATTCGTCCATTATAGACGGCACGTATGGGTTCACCCCTGTCGGCTTTTATCTCTATACCACTTTGGAAATTGATCACATTGAACTTTTTGTTTCGGTGTGGTCCGAAAAAGGATACTATTTTACCTTTAACCGGCATATTAAGCAATCCTTTTAAGGAGGAAAAGCTTTTTATTGATATATTTTCTTTAGGTTCCGTCAGATCCGCTTCGGATTTCAAAGATATTACGGTATGATCTAAATTTTCCGCTGCCTGCTTCAAGGATTCAAGAGCCGCCAATTTTAAAGACCTTTTTTTTCTTATATCATCAAGTAGTTGTGAACGCTTTTGCCTCTCACGAGACATCATTTCAATTTCTTTTTCTAAATCTGTCTCAACGGCAAGCCGCTCCTTTTTTTTTGTTTTCAACTCAGCCAATAGCTGCTCAAGCTTTTCTTTATTGTCTATGAGATTTTCCCAAATATTTTCATCATATGCCAGCACCTGTTCCAAAATTTTTTTTCGAAAAAGAAGTTCATACATGGATTGCGCCGAGGCCAAAACATATATTTTCCCCAGCCAGTTCAGCTTATAAATAGCGACCAGACGCTTTGATGCATATTCTTCGCTGGTTTTAATCCTTTTTTTAAGTTCTTCGGACGTATTTGTCGCCTTCTTTATTTCTTTCTCAAAGTCAGCAAGCTCTTTTTTGAGAGACACGGTTTTTTTTCTGGCATTGTCAAGCGTCAGGTCAATATCGTTCAAGCTGTTGACGATTGAAGTCTCCTTTCTGGTAAACCTCAAAAGTTCGGCCGTTCCCTTTTCTATCTCACGGCTGATATTTCTCGCCTCTTTCCCGGAATCTTTAATGTCGCTATTGGTATTTTCGATTTTTTCGGTTTTCTTTGTATTGTCCTCAGATATAATATTTACATATCGATTTAAATTTCGAATATAACCGACCTGGCCTTCATGTAAAATTTTAAGCCATTTATTATGGCGATCGAGGATTCTGACTTTTGTTCCTTTTGAAATCAATCCCAAAGAGCGACTTTCAATGCCCGGCTGGGACCGAACATTCAGGTTGTTGACGATCACAATTCCGATCTCATCGGATTGAGCCACACAAACATCGAGAAATTGCAGTATGATAATGACACCGACTGCAGCATATATTATTGTTTTAAGAACTGTTTTAGAGAAAGAAAGCACCCTATCCACCCTACAAACATGCTGCAAATTAATATTCCAAAAAACGCCTTCCAAGAAAGAAATCTGATTGCAAACAGACCTGAAGTTAAACCTTTATCGACATTCGATGAAATAAACATAAAAAGAACAAACAATGCTCCGAGTCCGATGACCCCGCCCAAGGCTCCCTGGATTAGACCTTCCATATAAAAAGGCGCTCTGATGAATCCGTCGGTTGCACCGACCAGCCGCATGATTTCAACCTCTTCGCGCCTTGAATAAAGCACCAGGCGAATGGTGTTGGCGACAATTAAAACAGTTGCCATAAAAAAAAGCGCCCCCATTGCATATCCTGTTAACCTGAACAAATTGAGAATGTTCGTAAATCGTCCCAGCCAAACTTGTCCATACTCAACGTCATCCACCTGTGAAAGCGATTCCAGGCGGGCAGCAAGCGCTTCGACTTTATCCTGGTTTTGGAAATTGTCTGTAAGGCGGACTTCAAAGGCATCCGGCAAGGGATTTTCCTGCAAGTCGTCCAGCAACGAGGACTGCCGTTTCATCTGATCTTTTAACCGTTCCAACGCCTCTTTTTTTGCAATAAACCGAACATTCTTTACACCTTTCATGCCCTCAATCTTGCTTTTGATATCGGCAACGTTTATTTCAGAGGAATGGGGCTTAAGATAGACCATTATCCGGATTCCCTGTTTCCAGGAATTCACAATAGCATTCGCATTTATAAAAAAAAGAGCAAAAGCACTGGCAATAAGTATGGCGATCGCAATGGTAGCAATGGTCACAGCGCTTAAAAATCTGTGGTCGAGAATATCCTTTATGGCCCGCTTATAATAAATGATCATCAGAACACGTTCTTTAATGGATGGATGTTGTTTGCATTCGACCCTGCTTCAGATGAATGACCCGGCCCCCGGTTTTACGGATCAGTTCTTTATCGTGGGTTGCAATAATAATCGTAGCGCCTCGAATATGATATCTTTTAAGCAGGTTAAGGATAATATCGGCAGAATCTTCGTCCAGGTTGCCGGTGGGTTCATCTGCAAGTATAATCTTCGGGTCTCCGACGATAGCTCTGGCAACGGCGATTCTTTGCTGTTCCCCGCCGGACAGTGTCGGGGGCAAGGAATGGATGCTGTTTTCCATTCCGACAGTTCTGAGTACACTCCTGACTTTTTTTTCAACAAATCGTCGTTTTTTTCCCATTGCTTCAAGCACAATGGCAATATTATCAAATACGGTCTTTGTGGAAATCAGCTTGTAGTCCTGAAATATGACGCCGAACTTTCGTCGAAGAATCGGTACCCGATGATGGGATATTCTTGAAAGGTTCATTCCATCGATCAACACCTGCCCCTCTGATGCAGCTTCTCCAAAATACAAAAGCTTCAGCAATGAGGTTTTGCCTGCTCCGCTGGGTCCGCTGATAAAGAGGAGTTCATTTTTGGGGACATCAAGTGTGATATCGATGAGCGCTTTAGCAGCCCCGTAATTCTTGTGGACGTGAAACAGCCGAATTATAAAGCTTTTACCCTGTGCCTCAATCATTCAATAACTTCCTGACCGATCGCTCGATACAGCGTTGCCTTAGAAATTTTAAATGCGTACAATGCATTGTAATAATTTGTCATGGTTTTAGAAAGAAGTGTTTGGGCAATGAGCACATCGGTTTGCGTGGAGATTTGTTCTTTATAACGTTCCTGGTTGATCCTGAAATTTTCTTTTGCCTGCTCGATGGCCGTTTCCACCGTTTTGATCGCCTTTTCCGCTTCCTGAGTCCTCAGATAAGCCGTCTTTACATCCAAGTGGATATTATCAAGAATTTCTTTTTTCTTAAGCTGTGCCTGAGAAAGTCGGGAATGTTTTTCTTTAACCCCATAGGCAGTTCGACCCCATTCCCAGAAATTCCATTTTGCCACGGCTTTTATATTCCACCCACTGGGATCATATATGCCTTCGCCCCCGTCTACATCCCATTGTGTTCCGTATTTAAAATAATTCCCTTGAAGATCAATTGATGGATAATAGTCTTTTTTGGTAAGTTCCAATTCCTTTTGTGCAATTTCAACTTCCGTGTCGGCAATTTTTATTTCAAATCGATTTTTCTCAGCTTCGGCAAGACAATACTCAAGGTTTTCTTCAAAAGGAGAATAGGTAAGAATGTCTTTCAGAACCACCGGCGTATTTATGGGTCTGCGAAGCAGTGTATTAAAATTCGACTCGGCATTGTCCATGTTGTTTCTTGCAATGATGAGATCCTGTTTGGCATTGGCCAGTTCAACCTGTGCCTGGAGCAGATCATTCAACGGCGTCATACCGACCTGGTAAAAATTGTCGGCCACTTCTTTTTGAGCCCTGATCTGTACGACAGTTTTTTGCGCGATGTCATACAGCTTTTGTTTTTGCAACAGCTGAAAGTAAGCATTTTTTGCGTCCAGAATAATATTCTGTCGGGTCAGCTTTTCATTAACTTTGGCTTTATCAAGACCGAGTTTGGCGATATCGTACTGTCTCAGCAAAGAAAAACCCGTAAATATCGGTTGACTGAATGAAGTTACAAAACTGTATTCTTCTTTCGGAACCGCTGTAAAACCGCTTGTGACTGTTTCGGCATCATACCGATTGTATCCATAGGATGTGCTGAGTGTAGGAAAAAATTGCGTCCGCCTGGCTTTTTTCACCGCCAGGGCTGCTGCTGTTTCTTCTTTGGATGATTTTAGGCCGAGATTTGCTTTTATGGCACTTTCAATGGTTTGTTTGAGGGTAAAAAATTCAACCGGCTCCTGGGCTTTTGAAGAAACGGGAAAGAGTATCGGTTGAATGAAGAAAAAACACAAAAATAGTCCGATCGATTTTATTTTAAACATCATATTTTCTATCCTTCTTCAAATAACAAAAAGTCATCAATCCTTCAATTGAGCGTTTTCGATTGACCAACATGGGGTTTATTGATATTTATTTTTTAGAGTTGAAGGAGTGCTGTCGCCAGTTTTCCTTACTCAAAGCCTCCACTGAATCCCATTAAACAGGCTTCTTCCATTTCGGTGGAGGCTTTTTTATATCGAATCAATACTTTAAAATCAATAGTTTCTCATTAATTTAATGAGACTATCCGAGTACCTTTAAATAAAGCTTCGGCCTCCGACTCGCAAAGCTCTCCGAGGCGTAGTCTCTACGAGACGGAGTCCTACAGCTCAGAGAGAAGGAAGAGCAGAATTAATAGATTCGAAATTTGAGTTATTTTCCATCGAGTCCTTTGATCTCGTCAAGAGTTTTTTGATATACGGAACCCATGGGACCACCCAAAGAAACCGCCTTTTTCGCAGCCGCCAACGCTTCTGGTTTTCGCCCCTGTTCAAAGAAAATCTGTGCAAGATTGTTAAACGCCGGACCCGATGTCGGATGGTAACGGGTGGCTTTTCTGAAAGCCATTTCCGCATTCTCAAGTTCTTTAAGGGCATAATAGCAATTACCAATGCCGATGAGCGCAGTCAAATTTTTCGGCCATTGCGTCAACGCTGTATGGTATCCGTCGATGGCAGCCTGAAACTGACGGGCTTCTTCAAGCCCCAACAAGGCTTTAAGGAATAGATCTTCTTTTACCGTGGCAGGCAGTTGATTTGACTGTAGAATTAAAAGCCCCCAATATTTGCCTCGAGCCCAGGTTTTTTCAAAAACCCGAAAAGACATGCGTTTTCGGCGAATATTTCCCGAGCGGAGAATAACAACTTTTTCAGGCAAATCGTAGCCGACCGCCACCGCATAATGCCAAACAGGATACCAGGACAGACCGAGATTTTGTAAAATGATCACCGGATGTCCGGCAGCCAATTCGACGAACAGATTACTCAATCCCGTTAACACATATGCGATTCTTCCATTCCGGCGGACTGCGCTGACCATTGCCGATTGAAGACTCCCTTTGCGTTCAGGCGTAAAGACCTCGGTGGTCAGATCTTCGGGAGAAATCGGCAAGCCGCTCCAGTTGAGCACCATTGCAAGGACCGCAGGACCGCACTGATACGCTTTTTGGGAATAAAACGGAATCGTTTCAATCTCAACTCGAGGAGGCACATTGCCTGCTTTTTCCAACATGACAGATTTATTAAGGCCGGTACAGCTCGAAAGCAGAATACCGGCGCAAGAAAGCAGTACAATGCAATAAAATTGCAAATATTTTTGGCAATCCGCCATACTATCTGCTGGAGGGATGTTTCACAAACGTAAAAATATCAGTATAGCCCAAAATGTCCGTGATCAAAAGGACAATGAAGATAATCACCGCAGCCCCGATAATAACCCCAAATGTGCTGCCGCCGGCAGGAAGCTGATCCATTTTATCGGCAATCTGCATGATTTCTGCATCGGAGAGACTGTCGACGCGGGCTGTTGCCTCTACAGGGCTGATCCCCTGGGCCATCATTATGGCCTTGACATCTTCTCTTTTTAAAAACTGGTTGAGGTTTTCACGTACGTTTTTTGCCGTCGACAGGGTCAGCACCGTTTCCGTTTTGACCATGGCCGCCTGAAGCGTCTGCACCGGCAGACTCATCAGCAACATGGTCATTGTAACAAAATAACAAACATACCTGGCAAAACGACGGTCTCCAAACATATTACACCTCCTGATAAAAAGTTATTTTGGTGTCTTTTCGAATATCTATTTCAAATTTATTTGAGCCCTCGGAGTGTTTTTCTTCCAAATTCATGAATATAGCGGCATGGATAAAAACACCCTGACCCCTCATTTATTTTGGCTAAAGTTTATAACGAACCGTATTCAAAAGCAAGTGGTTATCATTGCGTCAAATTTTTTCCACAACACATTCAATAACATTCAGGGCCTGTTTGACAAGTTCCATATCCGCCTGAGCACCCATATGCCCCAGCCTAAAGACCTTACCGGCCATAGGCCCATAACTCCCGCCCACCACGAGTCCGCACTGTCGCAGTTGCAAGTTAAATTCCGGCCAATCGACTTCGTCAGGGACGCTGACGGCCGTAACCGTCGGAGACGGTATAGCATCCAAAGCCGGAAAAAGCGACAATCCCATCTTCATTATTTTATTACGGCAAAATTCTGCAACCTTTTCATGCCTGGCAAAGCTGTTGGTCAGTCCTTCATTTAGAATCAACTCGGCTCCGGCGTTAAGACCCGCAACGCCTTGCCAGTTGGGCGTATAAGGAAAATAATGTGCTTCCGGTGCCTTATAAAACGGTTTCAAGGCATCATATCCCGCATAATTGACGGTGTGAATGATGTCCCATGCAGATTCACTCACCGATAAAAAGGCCATATCCGGCAAAGAAGACAAACACTTCTGGGATCCGCCCAGGCATAGGTCGATGTTCCAATCATCACTTAAAACCGTCGTACCCCCGACACTGGCCACGGCATCCACATACAGAAGGGGAATTTTATACTGTTGTTTCAGTTTTCCCAATTCGGCAATGGGATTTAAGGTACCCGATGGTGTTTCGCAGTGAACCACGGTAATCATTTTCGGCTTGAATTGAACAATGGCTGCCTCAATTTCAGACATATCCGAAATGGTTTCATTATATGGCAAGTGTATTTTATTGACGTCGGCACCAATGGAGAGTGCCATGTCTCCGATTCCATCGCCAAAAACACCGGTAGCGATGGCCAATACGCGGTCTTTAGGAAGAAGACAGCTTTTCAAGGCACTCCACAATGCCAGCATACCTTCCCCGGATTGAATGACGACCCGGTTTCTGGTACCAAGAATCATTTTTAGATTGGATTCAGTCGTGTTATATAATTCCATAAATTCGGCTTCCAAATCCGCCGACCCAAAATTGTTTTGATAAACATCCAACACCGTTTGCGGCAATTTAACAGGTCCGGGAACCATTGGAATGGGATATGTTATCATCATCTAATCCTTTCTGTTTAAAATCTAAACCCTATTGTGAAATGAAAACGGCCCTCGCTTTCACCGGGCTTTCTGTCCAGCTTATGGCCGTAATAGATACCGATGGGGCCGATGGGCGTAAAATAGTACAGTCCTGTTCCGATTGAAGAACGAAATCCATCCGTACCTTCGTCTATAATGGCATTTTTTACGCTGCCGATGTCGTAAAAAAAAGAAAGCCCGAAATCAGATCCTAAGTCAATCCGGGCCTCTATATTACCCAAAATCGAAGTTAACCCTCCTATAGCCTTGCCAGCCGAATCAAATCGAAGCAGGTTTTCGTCAAAACCTCGAACAGTGGATGTACCGCCCAGGAAAAAAAGCTGGTCTTCCGGTATAGCGCTGGCGTCCTCAAAGGGGGTAATATCCCCGACCCGTCCCCTCAGGGCAAAACTTAAGTTTTCTATGGGAGTATAATATTTTCGAACCTCGAAACGATATCTAAAAAAATCATCCAGAGAATTATGGATCCCTTTGGAAATATCAAGGAGTAAAGAAGAAAAAAGCCCTTTTCTGGGCCGTATATAGGAATCTATGTTGTTATAGACAAGGGAGGGACTTACCGTTAGAATCTCTCTGGTTTCATAGCTATTTTCTTCACTAACAGAAATGGCGCCCAAATCACGCGGGTAGTTTTTCTTATACGAATAAACAAAAGAGAGTCCTGCGTTAAATTTCTGAAATAACTTCCGGCTAAATGATAATGAAACGCCTCTCTCCCTGGTGCCGAATTGTGTATTAAACTCTTCCCTGGTTTCAGTAAACATGTTTACTTCCGATTTGATTCGAGTTCCAAGAAACCTGGGCTCAGAGATGCCCAAATCTCCTCGGTGCCCTATCTGGCTGATTTCACCACCCGCATAAATATTCTTGTTTAATCCAAAAAGGTTTTGGTCGCCGGCCAGAATGTTTGCGTAAAATCTTCGTTCGGTATCATATCCTACGCCGGACTGAATATAGTAAGGTTTTTTTTCTTCCAATTCCAAAAGCATGTTTACCTTATCCGCCTTTTCTTTTAACCCGAAAGTGTTAAAGCGGACCGAATCAAATGCGTTAATATCGCGGATATTGCGTTGGGATCTCAAAAATTTACTCAGAGAAAACGGCTCTCCGGGATCGAGTTCAAGTTCATTATTTATAACACGTTTTTTGGTAAGAAAATTTCCTGTCAAAGCCACTTGCCCCATTTTCACAAAAGGCCCTTGGTCAACTTCATACGTTACTGAAGCTTCGGTGTTGTCCTTGCTGATATCCGCGGATCCCTTTACCTTGACATGGGGATAACCCTTTTCGGAAATTAAAGAGGATAGCATGTTTTCATCGCTACGAATCATATAGTCTCGATACACGGATCCTCTTTTCAAAGTGACGGCCTCACGGGCCTGATCGTCTGATAACACACTCAACCCATGGATGGTTAAGGATTTTACGTGTGTCTGAGCTCCCTCTTTAATTTCAATTGTGATGTCTATCGGGTGCTTTTTCCCCTTAATGTCTTTATCCGATTTTACCTGGTCTTTCACCTCCGTGTTCATATAACCTTGTTCGAGATAAAGAGACCTTATGGCGCGATCATCCTCTTCCAAGGTTTCCTGAACGAACGCACCGTTTGCCATAATTCCCGGGGTTCGGGTCAACATCTGTTTTTTGATCTTTTTTGAATCAAACGCATGATTCCCTTTTAAATTGACAGAATTCACGATGTATTGTGGTCCTTCATCAATTATAAAGCGAATTTTTTTAACCGGTTGACCTGCTTCATGTTTTTGTTCAGATGTCATCTCAACCCGGCATTTCTGATATCCCGCGTTAAGGTAGCGTTTCTTTATTTTGCGTATACTTTTTTTTAGACCAAGATCTCTTTCATTCCCCTCCTTAAACAGGACGAGATCTTTATTTAACGTAAAATTCCAAAACGCTTTGTTGCCTTCAAATTCAATGTCATACCTGGGTCCTTCATCAATGTCTAAAGAAATTGAAACATTTTGAGTTTGGGCATCTTTGTTGACAACGCTGCTCACGACAACGTCCGGATAGCCCTTCCCCCGGTAGAATTGGATTAGATTTTTGACATCTTTATCAAATTCTTTTTTCTTAAATCGCCTCATAAAATCCGGAATCCACCATGATTTATACGTATTGATCCGCAATTTAAGTCGTGTCTTCGAAAAAGCCCGGTTTCCTTTGATTTCAAAGCGCCGGATATGAAAAAAATCACCTTTGTCGATATTGACAAAAACCGCCACATTTCCGTCAGCAGGATCTTCTTTGCCGTCCAAATTAACCATCGGAGCAATATACCCTTCATCCTTAAAAAGCTGGATAATGGCAGTCTCTTTGGCGGGAAACGATACCGGATGATACGCATCTCCTGAACGAAGCTCCATGGCATTAAGGATTTCTCGTTCCAAAAGGGGAAATGCCCCGCTGATTTTGATATCTTTGACCCGAGGATAGGGCGTTACTTGAAAATGGAGTACCAATTGATCATCGTTTAGGGATTGTTCGAAAACGTGGATAACTTTAAATATTTTCGACGATTTTAAAGCTTCAAGTGAATCCTGGAACCGTTTTGTCGAAAAAGGTTCTCCTTCCCGGATAAAAATGAGATTCTTTACCAAATCAACCCATCGTCCCACATCCCCTTTTATACCCTGAACATCCACAATAACCCGTGATACTGCGGGCACGGGTTGTTCTTCTTTCTCCTTTTGTGCATATGCGGCGTCTTTGGCAATACACATCACAAGAATCCACAACAATACGGTTATCTTTATGAGGTCTTTTTGTTTTGGCTTTGTCATCTGAATCAATCTTTTCTATCGAAATTCAAGTCTGAATTGAATCCCGCCGCCATAATTCCCCTCGTTATCCTGGAAAGCGTTCACTAACAGTTTTTCAAGAAGTTTATATTCCGTGATTACTTTCCGGATGACCTGGGCATTTTTTGTCTGCACGTCGTACTTGACCGTCACCCTTCTGGAAAGTTCTTTACCCACGGTAACTTTTATCTCATCCGACGCCTCAGCATCTTTTGCTTCATTATATTCCAGAGCCAGGATATCCAGACCGGTGGCATCCTTGATATCTTTTTGAACCGTTTCAGCGAGAACATCGGCGAGCATTTGTTTTGGAGATAACGATGAACCACCTTCTCTTGCAATCAGCTCCTGGGTTGTTTTTCCTGAAATCAGCAAGGAGATAATATCCTCCTCTTTCTCTGGAGGATCGGAAGTCATTTCAAACCGTAAGGTGTCCGGTGTGCCGAAAATTTTTAAAAATACGGTCCATTTCCGAATGTTTACTTCACTTTGGATATCGATGGTCGGCTCAATTTTATATGGATTTATAAAATCAAAGACCCCTTTTTTGACATTAAATTCATTTCTTTGGAAATATACGGTTCCGGATTCGACTTCTGCCCTCCCGCTGATAAGCGGTTGGTTCACTGTCCCATATATATTAAGATCAGGCTTGATCGTCAATAAAGCGATATTATTATCAATCACAAAAGGATCTCTGTACCTGATGTTGCAATCAATAGCCATGTTGTCAAAAAAGGGCCAGGGGGTCTTCGAGGTCACCAAAGGTTTCTCCCGTGATGCTTGACCAATGCTTTCCATGAGATTCAAACGGACATCTTTCTCATATGTCCCCTCAAGAAGAACAACGTCTCCTTTTATGAGAGACTTTTCCGGCGACCCTCGAACATCCAGTTCAGAACTCAACCGGATGTCCAATACATCAGGAATCGTGATGGGAAGGTTATCAACTTTCAACTTGAGTCCGATGTTTGACGGTTGATATCGGTCAAGATCAATGGCGCCGTTAAGCTCAAACGTTCCGGTATCCAGCATCCCTTTAATGTTGTCTAAAACGATAGCGTTGGATGTTATCCGAACACCTCCGTTTAGTCCATGCAGTTTTTGAGATAAGCCCGGAATGGTCATTCCGCCGTTACTAATATCCGCATGAACAATCAAGTTCGGTGTTGGCAGGCTTCCATTTACTTTCATCGAAAAACGTGTTTCACCGAAGGCGTCGGTAATCGATTCCGTAAACATCGGAAGTATTTTAAAAGGAATGTTTCCATCGGCTTCTAAATTAAGATCTTTGTTTAACTTCCCGGAGCCCTTGAGAGTAACATAGCCTTGATCGAACAGAGATAGCCGCATTCCGGGAATCGATATGTCATCATTGTGGACCAAAAGCATCAAATCGTTACCCTTGATCAATGGTGTATCCTTCCAAAAAATTGCCAGTTGAGAAATACGGGTGGATCCTTCGATCCGGACCGGAGTGCCGAAATTACCCTTTGATTCAATACTTCCGGTAATGGCGCCGTTTAATTCTTTTCTGCCAACAAGTTGTAAATAAGGCGTTAGATCCGTGTTATCAAAACGAACGGAAGTTGAAAACGAACGGGATTGAAGACCGTATGTTGCATCCAGGGTAAAGTTTTGTCCCCCGGATATATACGCGGTCTGATCCTCGACTTTAATTTCAAACGGAACATCTTCCAGGCGCTGATGGTTGAAGCTTAAATCGCTGAGCAACACGTTTCCTTTGAGCCGGGGATTTTTAAACCCGCCCTTTCCGGAAATATCAAAAGAAATTTTTCCGCTGTCGATATTCAATGACGCCATCTTTTTTATGTTTTTTAAGGAAATACCATTTGAGATCATGCTGAAATCATAATTCTTGTCCATGGAAACCCAGCCCTTCAATACGATCTTCTCACCCGGTGCGATGACAAGAGACAAAGGATCGAGATGGATTTGACGGCCGTCGATGGTTGATGCAAGCTTAATTTCATTAAGTTTCTGTATGTTAAGATTCACATTTTTGCCACTAAGATCAAGTTTCCCTTTGGGATGGTCTGTATTTCCTTTAACATGGCCATTTAATACAAACATGCCCGTCATGCCTTGGACAAAATCTTCCAGGAACAGGGTGTCTCCTTTTAATTCAACATCAAAATCAGGGTTTTCAATAAGTTTATAATCTTTCGGATCAAATATTCGAGCAAAGCCGGAAATATCGAGTCCGGACTTGTTGTTAAGAATTTTTCCATGTTCCAGAAAAAGACGACCGTTTGAAAATCGGATATTTGCATCAGCCCTGCCGAACCTGATGTTCCCGAAACCCAGGTTTTCCCCTTTCAATTGAGCATCCAGAGACAGGTCTCTCAACGTTCCGGAGACTTCTCCATTTATATTCATCTTTCCCAACACACCGTTTATTCCCAGGCTCGTCATGATTTGGGTCAGATCGGGATTTTCCAGTTTAAAATGAGCAGCTATCTGGTGGGAAGAAACATCATAATTGCCGTTCATCTCAAACCGGGACCCACCTGCACCGGCGGTCAGATTCTGAATAGTAATCCCTCCCTTTTTCATATCTGCCTGTGCACTCACATGAACATCAAGGGGCGAACCTCCTTGTCCGGCGGACAGTTTGTTTATATAAAGTTCAAGTGCGATTTTAGCCCAAAGGGTGTTTGGATAAACACCTTTACCTTCAAGCTCGATTTCAGCGCTCGCGACGCCGTTTAAACCGGAAATACCTGGCGATAAATCAGCAAGCTTCGAGTCTTTCTGATGAATGGAAAATTTGTAGGAAATGGCATCTAAATCTGGATTTGAAGTGAACAACCCCTGCTCTAAGGCCTTGTTAAGGTCCACATCACCTTTAATATTGAATTTACCCAAAGGCGTTTGTAAATATATATCGTCAATATTCAACATTTTTTCTTTTAAACGGCCATTCAAATCAATCCGGCGGATCCGGTTTCCGGCAAGCTTTCCTCCTTCGTAGTTAAGTATTAAATCGATATCGGGATTGACCAACGCCCCCTTCAGAGTCGAGTTCACCTGAACAGCTCCTGAAAAATCGGGTCCAAGCGTCGTTAAATACTTGATTTTGGAAAGAGAGGCCCGAGTTTTTAAACGAAGATCCAAAATGGGTTTGTCTGTAAATAGATTGTCGACAGTTCCGGTGATGCTGGCATAAATACCATCCGTATTTACCTCAAAGAATAGTTTATCGATTCGGTCTTTTTGAACATCTGCCTTTAAGGATAATTGATCGATGAAGGTTCGAACACCTTTGCTTGTAACCTCCCCTCCATCGATTTGACAATCAAGCCGGCCGCTCTGTTTTAAAAGATTCCCGTCCCTAATCGTGAGAGTCACGTTTTGAAGTACTACCTGATCTTTTTTGTTCTCGGCAGTCTTTTCGTCTGTACTGTACTGAACGAAACCATTCATGACTTTTAGTTGACGGAGAACGATATTAAACGGAAGACCGCCATTTTTACCGGATTCTGATGGTTTATCTCCCGGCGTGTAAAGTGCCTGAATCAGATTTAGGTTTCCGGAACGATCTTTTACCAAAGATACTTTTGGATTTTCCAGTAACAGGTCATGAACGATCAATTCCCCTTTTAAAAGCCCAATCCAGGATATGTGAATTGAAAATCGCTCCAACTCGATCAACTTATCATTTTCAGGTCCTGTTAACAGCACATGGTTCAATTCCGCTTTGCCGCCTAAAACCCAAAATCTGTTTTTGCTCCATGTCAGCGTGCCGGGAATCGCTTGGTTCACCTTTGCCAGAATCTGCTGCCGAACAGGTTCTGTATTCAGATAAAACTGAATCCCCAGAACCGCGATCAACACAACGGCAATTAACGAACCAAAAACGATTGAAACCCATTTAACGTATTTCATAATGATCGTTCACCGACACCTTATTTTTGGAAAACAGCGGTTAATGTATACATCTTTTTTCAGATAGATCCAAGTTTCAAATCTTTTTTAATTATTTGAGCCCTTGGGGTGTTTTTCTTCTAAAAACATGAATATCAGCCTCCGGCTCGGAGAGCGGAATGGATGATCTTTTTTTAAATCGGATGCTGTTTGAGTGGCTTAGGAATCGTTAGAAAGAACAGGCGCATGCCGACATCGTATCCTTAAAAGAAATTTTAAGATGGTGCTTCAAATCTATATTGGTAAAATATCTTTTTCATGCTATGGTTGTAACATAGAAAAATACCATTGAAAGGTTGATCTCATGAAAGGTTTTGCAAAAATAGTTTTTATTTTAATATGTATCGTTACGCTAACGATAGCAACAGGATGTGCACCGACATTGGTTTCCATCAGCACCCCTCAAATTCGAACTGTTGAGAATTCTTATTATACCGCCCAATTTGAACCTTTGGCAGAAGGTAAAAATTATTTCGACAGATTTCGTCTTAAGGTGACAAATAAAACCGGTAAAGATTTAGAAATCGATTGGAATAAAACCCGTTATATTTATAACGGACGCGATATTGGGGTTTTTGTGTTTAAAGGAATTCAACCTGAAAACATTAAAAACTCAACCATACCCCCGGATACCATTTCTGCGGGAAAATCCTTTTCAAAAGATATCTCGCCATTGAAACTTTTGGCCCGAGAGCCCCTCACCGGCAAAGGAGCTAAGGCAGGTGAAATTACCTTCGGCCCAATTCCAGTTGGTGAAAGTGGCATTTTCTTGTTTATCAGACAAAATGGTAACACGATTGAAGAAAAAATAGCCGTTAAAATAACGGAACAAAAAGTCCAACAATAAAGATCCTCGCCCATCGAAGATCCTGCCATTCATAAGCGACATTTATCAATGACTCGATTCAAAAAAATATCTCTCTGGATTACCGCCTGTTTTGTCTTGTGTGCTTTGCTTATTTTCATCTTGATGTTATCTTCAGATAACCTCATCAATCAAAAACAGATTGCAAATAAAATAAAGGCCCGTGTTTCTGAAGCAATCAACGGCCAAATCACCTTTGAACGCATCCATGTTTCTTTTTTCCCGCGACCTCAACTTGTTGTTCAACAGTGTCATTTTTCAATTTCCGAAACCATCAAGGGAACGGTCGTATCCCTGTCCATCTATCCGAAACTATTACCCCTAATTATGGGAAAGTTTCGAAATTCCCAAATTACGTTAAATACGCCAGACATCGAAATTTATCTCAACCAAAAGCCCCAATCAGAAGACAGCCATCTTAATTCATTTTCTTTGGGAACCCTCGAAGAAAAAGTGGGAGCTGTTTTAGGCGTTATGTTATCAAAAACACCCGGACTGAGTATCCGGTTGAAGAATGCCCGGTTGAATATCCTTAAAGAAAAAAAGCCTGCTTTTTGGTTACAGGATATTAACGCCGGCATTGATGTTTTAAAAGACCATATCAGTTTGGACATGCAATGTGACACCAGTATCTGTAAAAATATCTCCCTAAAGGGATCAGTTCATTTGAATAAAGACAACTTGTTGTTATCCCTAACAAATCTCAAATTAGAATACCCTCGGCTTAATTTGTCCGGCAAATTGGACATCCATCGTACTTTGCCATCGACGCCGCCAAAGGTCAATCTGGAACTGGCGGGAACAGATGTGGATGTCGGTTCAACCCGGAAAGCGGTTATGGATCTGGCAGGGAAAATTCCCGTTGTTAATGAACTATTTAAAATTGTTAAAGGCGGAAAAGTTTCCCTAATTCAGTTGACTTCCCATGGAAACTCAATGGAGGAACTGGGAAAACTGGAAAACATTTTCATCAACGGCAACATAACAGGCGGTGAAATTTTTATTCCTAAAGTCGATTTGAATTTAACGGATGTTGCAGGAGATGTAACGATTTCAAAAGGGGTTCTGAAAGGCAAAAACCTTAAAGCGCGCATGGAGACCTCGACGTGTCTTAACGGAAGCTTGGAACTGGGACTTGAAGGCAAAGATGCGCTGTTTCATCTCGATTTAACCCTCGATGCAGATCTGGCACAACTCCCCCCTATCCTGAAACGCGTGGTTCATAACAAAGCCTTTATTAAAGAGAATTCCCTGGTTGACAATGTAAAAGGAAGGGCAACGGGAAGGCTTGTTTTAGGAGAAAGCTTTGCATCCATCAATGTGTTTGTGGACGTTTCCCAATTCAATCTGTCTGCAAATTACCGGCGATTACCACATCCATTGAAAATTAACAGCGGTCAATATTTTTTGAAAGAGAACACAACCTCCATAACAAATGCGAGCGGAAGCATAGGGAACTCATCGTTTACCAACGTCTCTGCACAAACGAACTGGGATGACATACCGTACCTGAAAATCACGTCGGGCAGGGCAAAAATTGATTCAAAAGAGATATATCCGTGGATATTGTCCTCTAAAATGATTTCCGGAAAGCTCCGGGATCTGAAAAATGTCAAAGGGTTTCTGGCATTATCTTCTATACGTTTAAACGGCCCGTTTCTCGAACCGGAAAACTATCAGTTTCAAATATCGGGTGAGGTTCAGAATCTGAATGTGAACTCACCGATGTTGCCGGGATCTCTATCAGCTCTTAAAGGAAATTTTAGCATAACTTCTAAAAATCTTTCAATGACTGATGTTCAAACCCGTATCCATGATACATCGTTGAAAGTCTCCGGAATCATAGAAGATTATCTAAAAGATTTCAGCCGTATCGATATGACATTCCAAGGGGAAATAGGGCCGGAAATGACCCGATGGGCTGAAGACATCATTAACATATCGCCACTTTTGAGATTAAAATCACCGATATCGTTTTCAACAGCACATCTGACCTGGAACAATCAACAACACACCACTTTTTCAGGAGACTTGTCTATAAAGAAGGGGTCTAAAATTACTACAGATTTTTCAGCAAATCCCGAAAAGTGGGCCATTGAAAAACTGATTATCAAAGATCAAGTATCCAACGCATCCATTAAACTGGGTCAAAAAAACCGAATCATGGATGTTTTATTTGCCGGAAATCTACAAAAAGAAACCCTGGATAATATTTTAGAAACAAATGAATTTCTCAAAGGACAAATAAAAGGAGATTTGTATGCACGCGTGTTTTTGGACCAACCCTTCAACTCAACGCTCAAGGGTGAACTTACAGTAAACGATGTTATCTTGCCAACAAAGACAAAACTGCCGCTCGTCATAAACGACCTTTTTTTGACTGCAAAAAAGGACATTCTTCAAGTTAAATCAGCGCAGTTGGCATTGGGGGATAACGCGTTTGACCTTAAAGGAGACGTGAACTTATCAGCTGCAGCGCCCAACTACAATATGGACCTTTATGCGGATAGTTTAAATCTGGATCAATTGAAGCAGGATCTGGATAATAACACTAAAAATAGCCGCAATCAAACCGTTGAAAAATCATGGGTGTACCCGGCTCTGGGTCTGGTAAAAGCAAAGATTAAAAACTTAACTTATAATGGTTTGACATGGAAACCCTTTGAGGCTGACATTCGTTTTAAAGACAAGGCAGCTGCAGTTTCCATCACTGATGCCAATGTCTGCGGTATAACAACTTTGGGAACTATGGAAATAACGCCCCAAGAAATAATCATCGATTTAAAACCGTCTGCCCAAAATCAAGAGCTGAATTCCAGCGTCCAATGCCTTAGAGATAAATCCGCAAAAATTGTCGGAGACTTTAACCTTGAAGGAAACATAAAAGCAAAGGGGACCTCCCAGACATTGATGCAAAATTTAAATGGTGATTTAAAGTTTTATGCCTCCAAAGGCCGTTTCCAATCCGGCAAGAGTTTCAGAATATTGATAAAAATCTTTAGCATTCTTAATGTCACCGAAATATTTAAAGGAAAACTTTCAAATCCCGAAACTGAAGGATTTGCCTTTAACTCCATCCACGCTAAAGCTGATATTCAAAATGGGAAATTAGTATTGAATGAATTGATCATCGACGGTACCTCCATGAACATCGTGTGTCAGGGATATATTGACGTGGTCAACAATCAAATGGATGTGACCGCCCTGGTAGCACCTTTAAAAGCCATTGATTTTTTTATAAAAAGAACACCGCTAATAAAAGACATCCTGGGAGGATCTCTTATCTCTATTCCTGTTGGGATAAAGGGCCGTCTGGAAAATCCGAACGTTACACCGCTTCCACCTTCCAAAGTAGGCGCGGGCTTATTGGGTATTATTAAAAGAACGCTCCAGCTTCCGGTTAAAATCATTCAACCCATTTCCCCTGGTGAAGAGATCTATTAGCTTTTTTTGAGTTTGGCATAAAAAGTAACCGTAACACCTTAGCCCCTTGAAAACATTAACACTTCAAGTCTGATTAATTTTTTTTAAAACCCCAAAACCTTAGAAAAGCAAATGCACTTGCCGATGCTGGCTATAGACCGAATTTAAATTTAGATTGAAAAACTTGATAAACTTATTTATTGTACATTAATAATTAAATTGAAACCTGTTTTAGACGAAAGGAGACTTTAACAATGAAAAGGCGGCTCATCGTTATTTTGACCATCATCACCATTATCGCAGCCATTGTCACTCCTGTAAATGCGGAAGAGCCTGTCAAACAACAGCTGCTTGTGGACCAGGCGAGGATTACTTTTAAAAGTTTCATGATTGATAAGAATATGGCCTGGTTCCGCGAACACATGAACAAGGCCAAAGGGTTTTTGATCATCCCTGATTTGCTCCAAGGTGCTTGGTTTATCGGCGGCTCCGGAGGACGAGGCGTACTGGTTGTTAAAAATAATACCACAGGAGACTGGAGCCAGCCAGCCTTTTACACCATTGGATCGTTGAGCTTTGGCATTCAGTTCGGCGGTGAAAAGTCGGAAATTATTATGATGGTTTTTACCCAAAAAGGACTGGACAGGCTGTATTCATCCTCTTTCAAGTTCGGCGGTGACGCCACCATCGCTGTAGGGCCTGTAGGCGGAGGTGCCAAGGCTGATGTCATGACGGACTTTGTTTCATTCGTGCGGTCAAAAGGTGCTTTTGCCGGTATCTCCATGGAAGGCGCCATCGTGAAAGTGAATCAGGATTGGAATCAGGCATATTATGGGAAAAGCGTCAGTCCTCTTGGCATTGTTGAAAAAAATTTGGTCAGTAACCCCGGATCGGCTGAATTGCGGAATACAATTAAAAGCGCCTTTAAATAATATTATATACAGGAATAAATTATGGTCAGAACCGAAATATCACTGTTTTTGAAAAACATACCCGGTGAACTCGGTAGGCTGGCGGCATTGTTTTCCAATGAAAGCATCAATATCGACGCTCTCGCCATTCAGGATGCCTCCAGCTATGTTCAGAATCTCTTTGAGGCCAGGGGAAAATCACTCAAACGGATCGCTTCGGTGGCCAGCTACAATTCCATGCGAAAGGACTCGGCACGATTCGCCCTCATCCGGATGATCGTTGACCAGACCGACAAAGCCATCGATTTGTTGTCAAAAAACGATTATCTCTTCGATATTATGCCGGTAATGACACTTGAGCTAGAAAACAGTCCGGGTTCCCTTGCCGCCATTGCCAACAAGTTCGGAGAAGAAGGCATTAATATCAACTATGTTTATGGGACGGTTTCGTCTCCCGATGAAAAATGTCTTTTTGTCTTCTGCCCGGAAGATATCGACCTGGCTGCAAAAATTTTTCAAGACCGTTAAAGTTGACAGACGCGTAATAAGTTTTTTCGCAAGCAATATCTGATTAACTGGGTATCCAAGAGTTTTAAACGGTAAAGCGTAAAAATTTTTTAAAGGTTTTCCGCCAAATTATCATTTTATAGGTAGCAGATTTGACGGGCGCTGTCTCAGACAGCCTTACCAAATGAGACAGTTGCCTGAAATCCTTGCATCCCTCCATGCTGAGAATCGTGCCCCCATGACAGTTGACTCCGCCATTTGAACGCTGAGACCGTATCTCTCCACGGCCATATGGATGGCTCTATTGATGGGTATGAGCTTACGGTCCAACGTTGAAAAACGGATAGAAAAATGAGTGTAATCCGGTGTTTTCAGCCCCCTGGAAATGGCGTTTTCGGCTACGGCAACCAAAGCAGGCGCCCATTCTTTCTGGCGTTTGCAGAAAGCGGCATTCTTTATACCCCACTTGTTTTTCCATGCGGTAAAACCGAACAACCGGCAGATTGTCGGGCGATAGGAATAATAGAGGCAACGCCCATTAAGAGATACAGACGAATCCTGAATAAAAAATATGCACATCCCCGCATCGCCGTCACTTATCAGGCGTTCCAACACCTGATAAGCCTCTCTCCGTCGAAACAGTTCCCGAGCCAAAGGCAGCATCTCCGTCACCGTCGTCTCCACATTGGACGACCTGCAGCACACTCCTCACCCCGGAGGACACTGCAGGCCTGTGACGGCTTTAAACATAGCGATCTCATCATCCATCTGAGAATATATCTTCATTATATTTGAAATGGTTTCGTCTAATATCATACGATCTCTGTCTGCCGTGTTTGCAGATGGCAATGAGATTTCAGGCCCTTGATGGAAGAAAAAGACGGTCGTCACTTTAGGGTCGCCGCTACTTTTCCACATGCAGTATTGAACAAGGAAGCCCCTTATCCATCTATAGTTGAGTTACTTTCTCCATTTTTTCCACAGCTACGATTTTATCATGGATCTATAACCAGCGCCTTTCATCATCGTCATCGTCATCATCGTATCCCTCATCGTCGTCATAAGATGCCTCATCTTCATCGTCGTCGAATTCGAGCACCTCGTAACTTGTAACGGTAATTCGCTTTGTTCCGTCGCTATTTTTGGTTACGTATCCAGTCACTTCGACATCCGAATCAACCTCCATAGAAAGCATTTTGCTTTGTTTATTATGTTCTACCACGTAGTCCTCATCATCCGTGGCTATAATCAGTCCGATACCCCCTTCCTCTTCATACTCCTCAACAACACCGACAATGGTTATTTCTTTACCTGTATGTTTTGCTTTTTTCATATATAATCTCCTTTTATTCTGAATAAAGTTGTTAAACATCCTGATAACGTCAATGAGCAGGATTGATCAACACCCATCTGCATCCTTCATGCCATAAATATAACCACTTGTAATTATTATCTTTAAAAATATTCAACCACAAAAAAAGAACTTTCTGGTCCGAATTTGGAAGAAAAAATGAAACGACTTCTCGAACGTTGTAATGTCAGGAGGATTTAACTAACTGGAAAGACTTGAAAATTAAAAAGAAAAGAATCCTTATATCCCTTTTCGATGATGATCTGAACTCCGGGTTCTGAATTAATCACAGATATATAACTATTTGAAGAAGATGCAACTTTTCAATTTTATTGGTAAGTTAAATTCACACGGGCTTTGAAATTTTCAAAAGGGTTAAACCGGTGAATCATAAGTTTTTAAACAGCATCTAAAAAAAATGAATAACGATAGAAGATGTCGGATTTTCACGATCCGTGATGCGGGCGGCGTTTGTCCTTAAGGATTTGATTGGAAATCACCACCCGCTGTATCTCGGAAGTTCCTTCATATATGGTAAACACCCGGGCATCTCTGTAAAAACGTTCAACCGGATAGTCTTTAATAAATCCGTATCCGCCGTGCATCTGAAGCGCTTTTGCAGTCACCCGGTTGACCATCTCGGAAGCAAACAGCTTGGCCATGGACGCCTGTGCCGTAAACCTTTCTCCCCTGTCCTTCATGGCTGCGGCGGAAAGCATCAACTGGCGGGCTGCTTCAATTTCCGTGGCCATATCCGCGATGATCCATCGCAACCCCTGGAATTTTGAAATCGGCTGCCCGAACTGCTCCCTGTTTTTAGCATACTTGACAGCCTCGTCGAATGCAGCCTTTGCAACCCCTACCGACTGGGCTGCAATACCAATTCGTCCGCTGTCCAGAGCTCTCATGGCAATTTTGAATCCGTCTCCTTCTTTTCCCAGTATGTTTTCAGCGAGAACTCGGCAATTGTTAAATATAAGATCCGTTGTATCGGAAGCACGAAGTCCCATCTTGTCTTCTTCGTGGCCCACGCTAAATCCGGGAGTGCCTTTTTCAACCAAAAACGCACTGATACCATGGTGACGTTTTGCTTCATCTGTGATAGCGGTTACAATAACCAGACCGGCATTTCGACCCGATGTCGTAAAACGTTTTGTGCCATTTATAATATATTCATTCCCTTTTCGAACCGCAGTGGTCGATTGTCTTACCGGATCGGATCCCGCGTGGGGTTCGGTCATGGCAAAGGCGCCGATAATATCTCCTGCTGCAAGGGATTTTAAATATCTTTTCTTTTGATCCTCGCTTCCTAACCGGTAAATGCTTTCACACACGATGGAGTTGTGAACCGACATAACCACTGCGGTTGAAGCACAGGAGTAGGCAATCTCTGAAAGGGCCAGGACATAACTCACCGTGTCGGCTCCTGAACCTTCATACTCAAACGGAACCATCATCCCCATGAGTCCCAACTCTCCCATTTTCTTTAGATTTTCAGCTGGAAATTCTTTGGTTTGATCGCGTTCCGCAGCGGTGAGAGCCACAACTTTCCTGGAAAACTCCCGGGCCATGGTCTGAATCATGACCTGCTCATCAGTCAGCGTAAAAGACATGGATTGCTCCCTCTTAACTTTTGTTTTAAAACACCAATTTTTAAATACCCAAGATGCATCAACCTATCCGGACAAAATCCTCAAGCCTGAAATCATCGATCTTTGACAACCTTGAGCTAAATTATTTTGACCTCTAAGGTCCATAGATGACAACGATAAGTTCGGCTTCTTCGTTTCCGACATTCCTCAACTGGTGCCGTATTCCCGAATTAAAATGCAGCGAATCCCCAACATCGAGTCTGTTGATATGATCTCCCACAACCACTTCAATCTTTCCGGCCAACACGTAAACAAATTCTTCACCTTCATGATGGTATCCCACCCCTTTATGATCCGTCATAGCATCGATGGAAACCTTGAACGCCTTTAAATGTTTATTCTCAGCGCCGGGTGTCAGCGTTGTATACGCATAATTTTCGGTACGCTTTGTATAGGCTTTAATACGACTTCTTAAGCTCGTCTCCTGTTCTTTTAAGAAAAAACCTGAATCTATCTCCAACGCTCTTGCAATCTGCAAAAGGGCGCCCACCGGCGGAATTTTTTTACCACTCTCCACTTCTTTCAGATAATCGACTGAAAAACCGGTTTCATTGGCCACACGATCCAAGGACATCTTCTTTTTTAACCGTTCCTTTTTTATCTTCTTCCCCACCGGGGCAACGGCCTCGGTTTTCTTTTTGGCCATATCGCCTCCTTATTCAGTGTCCATCCAAAGATTAGGATTAACACTATTTATATTCATAAAATCCCTGCCCTGCCTTTCTACCCAGCCAGCCGGCCTCAACATATCGTTTGAGCAGCGGACAGGGCCGGTACTTTGAATCTTTGAACCCATGGAAAAGCGTATCCATAATTGCCAGACAGGTATCCAATCCGATAAGATCCGCCAGTGCCAGAGGCCCCATGGGATGGTTTGCGCCCAGCTTCATGACGGCATCGATATCTTCACGGGAACCCACACCATGATACAGACAATACACCGCTTCATTGATCATGGGCATGAGTATTCGATTGATGATAAAACCGGGGTAATCATTTGCTTCAGCCGGCGTTTTACCCAGCTTTACAGCCAGGTTCCATGTGGTCTTAAACGTGTCATCCGTTGTTCCCAGCCCCCGGATAATCTCAATCAGTTTCATTACCGGAACCGGATTCATAAAATGCATCCCGATAATCTTATCCGGGCGTCTTGTATGGGATGCAATCCGTCCGATGGGAATGGAAGATGTATTGGTTGCCAGAACCACATGAGGTTCACAGATTTGATCCAGATCTTTAAATATCTGAAACTTGATCGTTTCATTTTCTGTGGCGGCCTCAACAACAAAATCGACAGATTCCATATCTTTGATGTCTATGCTGGTTCTGATCCGTTCAAGAACAACATTCATCTCTTCATCGGTCATTCTGCCTTTGTCGACAGTTCGCTTTAAATTCTTCTTTATGTCGGCGAATCCTTTTTCGACAAATTCGGTCTTGACGTCGTTCATGATGACCTTAAAGCCGCTCACGGCAGCAACCTGAGCAATACCGCCTCCCATCTGGCCCGCACCGATAACCCCGAATGTTTTGATGTCCATATTTTTCTCCCTATCCTTTGTATGTATTTCACGGGGTGCGCTTCCTCGTGAAACAATATTGTCGAAGTGGCTTCGTTATTTCAATGACTTAGCAGTGGGAGAGAACGCGGAGGGGGCAGGAATGCCACCGCTGCTAAGTTATTGAAATAACCAGGCACGTAGACACCGGAGTGAAACGGGGAAGCACACCCCGTGAATACGCACTATCGTTTTACCACCATGGCAACGCCTTCGCCGCCACCGAGACACAGCGAGGCAACCCCGATCTTTTTGTCCTGTCGAATCATTTCATGCAAAAGGGACACCAGCACTCGACATCCGCTGGCACCGATGGGATGCCCCAGAGCAACACTCCCGCCGTTAACATTCACCTTTGCATGATCCAGGTTAAGCTCCTTCAGCACCGCCGCCGTTGAACCGCTGAACGCTTCGTTGATCTCAAAAAGATCGACCTCTGAAAGGGAAATTCCTTCCTTCTTCAAACATTTGGGGATAGCCCAAATGGGTGCTACAAGAAGGTATTTCATATCCAAACCATAAGATGCCTGAGCGCCGATAATCGCCATGACCCGGCATCCCAAAGTTCTGGCTTTGTCTTTTGACATGACCACCACGGCTGCCGCACCGTCACTGATGATGGAGGCATTACCGGCCGTTCCCCTTCCGTCCTTTTTAAACGCCGGTTTCATTTTTGAAAGGGCTTCAAAGGTCGTTTCACGGGGGCATTCATCCTGATCAAAAATAACAGGATCCCCTTTTCGCCGGGGGATTTCAACAGAAACGATTTCATCTTTAAACCGACCGTTGCGGATGGCTTCAAGCGTTCGACGATATGACTCTTCAGCATAACGATCCTGGTCTTCGCGGCTGATGTCGTACTTTTCTGAACACAGCTCATTAGAAATACCCATGTGAAAATCATTGACAATATCCCAAAGACCGTCATGAACCATATGATCTTCAAGCTTGCCGGGCCCCATGCGATATCCAAAACGACCTTTTTCAAGATAATACGGAGCCATGCTCATGTTTTCCATTCCGCCTGCAACGACAACATCCGCATCACCCACCTGGATCGCCTGGGCAGCCAGCATGACCGCTTTTAGCGCTGAACCGCAAACCTTATTCACGGTGATACATTCAACCTCAAAAGGCATATCAGCCTTAACAGCCGCCTGCCTGGCAGGATTCTGTCCGTAGCCGCACGGAAGCACCATCCCCATAATCACCTCATTGACATCATCCTTCTGGATACCTGCCCGTTTAACGGCTTCTTCGATCACCATAGCACCCAAACGGGTTGCGCCGATATTACCCAATGATCCATTGAAACTTCCCAATGGTGTTCTCACCGCACTCACGATTACTGCTTCTCTCATATCTATCTCCTTTGATTCTCTTTCTACACACAATTCCAAAATCCTTTATGGAATGATTTTATATAAAGATTATAATTATCTCAGGTGTCGGTGTATTTTTTTGTTACATCGCCCCATGGATTATGCTTTTTTCAAACCGTGTAAACTCGCGGAGAACGCCGCTCATCGGAAAAAGGACTATTTATGAGCTGGAAACCTTACATGTTTCGTCTATATTTACCCCCCACATCATACAACGCCTGGGTAATCTGGCCCAGGGTACACACCTTCACGGTCTCCATCAGCTCTTCAAAGATATTTTCCCCTGACAGGGCAACACTCTGAAGACGTTGCAATGCATTATCTGCTTCTTTTTTATTTCGTTTCTTGAATGCCGCCAGTCGGTTAAGTTGTGACTTCTTTTCACTTTCGGTGGCTCTGGACAACTCAATGTAATCGCTCAATTGTTCCAAATCGGCATCAGGATCTCGAAAGGTATTGACACCGATGATGGGCAGCTCGCCGGTATGCTTTAAATTTTCATAATACATCGATTCCTCTTGAATCTTGCTTCGCTGATAGCCGGTTTCCATGGCGCCCAGGACACCGCCGCGTTCGGTGATCTTGTCGAATTCTGCAAGAACCGCTTCTTCCACCAACCGCGTCAACTCCTCGACAACAAAACTGCCTTGATTCAAATTCTCATTTTTTGCAAGTCCCCATTCCCGGTTGATAATAAGCTGAATCGCCAACGCACGCCGGACCGATTCATGGCTCGGCGTCGTAACGGCTTCATCAAAAGCATTGGTGTGCAAACTGTTGCAGTTGTCATAGATCGCACAAAGTGCCTGAAGCGTTGTCCGGATGTCGTTAAGCTGAATGTCCTGACTGTGCAAGGAACGGCCGGATGTCTGAACATGATATTTGAGCATCTGAGACCGGGCGGACCCGCCGTATTTATTCTTTATGGCCATCGACCAGATACGTCTGGCCACTCTCCCGATAACCGTATATTCCGGGTCCATGCCATTGGAAAAGAAAAAAGATAAATTGGGTGCAAAGCTGTCGATGGACATCCCCCGGGACAGATAATATTCGACATAGGTAAATCCGTTGGCCAGCGTAAGGGCCAGTTGCGTAAGGGGATTGGCACCGGCTTCGGCAATGTGATATCCTGAAATGGACACCGAATAGAAATTCCGGACGTTGTTGTCAATAAAGTATTTCTGGATATCTCCCATCATTTTCAGCGCAAATTCAATGGAAAAAATACAGGTGTTTTGGCCTTGATCTTCTTTTAAAATATCCGCTTGAACCGTTCCACGAACATCGGCCAGGGCTTTGGATCGAATGCCATCGTATTCTCTCTGTGAAGGCTCTCTTTTTTCCCGGGTGCGAAACGAATCCACCTGTTGATCCACGGCGGTATTTAAAAACATGGCAAGTATGATGGGAGCAGGTCCGTTGATGGTCATGGAAACAGATGTGTTGGGTGCACACAAATTAAAACCGTCATAAAGCACCTTCACATCGTCAAGGGTACATATACTGACGCCGGAAGTGCCGACTTTACCGTAGATATCCGGCCTTATGTCCGGATCGCAGCCGTATAATGTGACAGAATCAAAGGCCGTGGAAAGACGCTTGGCCTTGGCATCAGCAGATAAAAGCTTGAATCGTCTATTGGTCCTTGCAGGGTCCCCTTCTCCTGCAAACATACGTGTGGGATCTTCGTCAACTCGTTTTAACGGAAACACACCGGAGGTAAACGGAAACCGACCGGGAATATTTTCTTCTCTCAACCAGGTGTAAATTTCTCCCGGATCCTTATACTTGGGAAGTACAATCTTCGGAATTCTTGTATGCGCCATTGACGTTATGTAAAGCGGAACACTGACGTCCCGGTTCCGAACACGGTATGTAAGCTCGTCTTTCGTGTAAGTCTCTTGGATATCTTCCCAGTCTCCAAGCAGACGAATCGTCTCGGAATGCAGTGTGTTTTCAACCTTTTCAATTTCCATTTTTAGCCGATTTAAAACCGTTGGTGTATCGGCGATAAGACGATCCGCGGATAGGGTCGTTGCGGTCTCCTTGAGGTGCCAGACCTTTCGAACCGCTTCTGCCTGCTCTTTGGTTTCTTGATGATATTTTCTAATTGTGGCGGCGATTTCAGCAAGGTAACGGGTTCGTTCCGGAGGAATTATAATGGTTTTGGATGTAGAGGTCTTTTCTTTTGGCCTGGAAAGACCCGGATCCAATACGATCCCTGTTCTTTCCGACAATGCATCGATAATCCCATGATACAAGGCCGTAACGCCATCGTCGTTAAATTTGGAAGCAATGGTTCCGTAAACAGGCATTTCCTCAGGAGATTTGTCCCATGCCTTCCGATTGCGCTGTACCTGTTTGCACACATCACGCACCGCATCCTCGCCGCCTTGTTTCTCAAATTTGTTCACAACAATAAGATGGGCAAAATCGAGCATGTCTATTTTTTCGAGCTGGGTGGCAGCCCCGAATTCACTGGTCATCACATAGATCGATACATCAACAAGATCGATGATGCTCGAGTCTCCCTGCCCGATGCCTGCTGTTTCCGCAATGACAAGGTCAAATCCCGCAGCTTTGACAACGTCTATGGCTTCTGCCAGGGCATGGGGAATTTCCGTCTGTGATCTTCGGGTAGCCAGGCTCCGCATATAAACTCTATTATTTTCAATGGCATTCATACGTATTCTGTCACCTAACAGCGCACCGCCGGTTTTGCGACGGGACGGATCACTGCTGATGACCGCCAGATGAATATCTTTGAGATCATTTAGAATTCTTAAGATAATTTCATCTGTCAAAGATGATTTTCCTGCCCCGCCGGTCCCGGTAATGCCGATCACCGGTATTTTTCGTTTCCCGATCTTTTCTTGGATTTTAGATCTGAGTAAAGCAAGATGGCCGTTTTCGCTTGCCTTGGCCTGCTCAACAGCGGTAATCAGGTTTGCCACCATGAAGGTATTGTCCGGTGACAGCGCCGAAAAGTCAAAATCGATTTTTTTAACCGTAGAAAAATCCATCTGCTTTATCATGTGATGGATCATACCCTGGAGCCCCATTTTAGCACCATCTTCAGGAGAATATATTTTAGCGACACCGTATGATTCCAGTTCTTTTATCTCTTCAGGTATGATGACCCCGCCGCCGCCGCCAAAAACCCTGATATGCGAAACATTTTTCTCTTTCAGAAGATCGACGATGTATTTAAAAAACTCCATATGACCGCCCTGATAACTTGACACCGCCACCCCTTGAACATCTTCCTGAATGGCAGCATCGACGATTTCATGGACAGAGCGGTTATGTCCCAAGTGAATGACCTCTACACCGGCATCCTGGAGTATGCGACGCATGATGTTTATGGAAGCATCATGACCGTCAAAAAGGGATGTTGCGGTGACGACTCTAATGGGGTGTTTGGGATTGTAAACTTCAACTTCCATCGTCATCCATCCTCCTTGAAAAACTGAAAATTTTTAAACATTTTAGTCTGTTGAAAACATTCCTGTTTCAGGTATCATTAATTTTTTTATCCTCTTTTAAAATTTGAAACGCCCTGCTTGGGTCCAAGAATAAATTCGGTCTGTAACTCGATATAATCTTCGATACTGTAATGTCGGGCAAGAAACCAGCGCCGAAACGTCCACATATGGCCCAAGACAGAAATATTGTGTGCAATAAGTTCCATGGAGCGTTCACTTAAATGTGGCAATTCACCGGATGAGATCAAACGTTCCAGCACTTCCATGAAAATGCCGGTAATGCGCACTTCATTCTCGAGCACCTTTTTACGCCATTGGGGCGGAAGAGATTGAGTCTCCTGGTAAATCAGAAGGATATGGTCGTTCATTCGATTGCAGACTAAAAAATATTCACGAATCACCTCAGCCAGTGAACTGCGGCCGCCTGAAGCTCTTGTCATCGCTTCTGAAACCCCCCGTTCGACCTCGGCATGGATAAAATCGCAAACCAGATACAAAATATCTTCTTTAGAAGCGATATATTCGTACAATGAACCAATGGAGATACCTGCGGAACGGGCGATCTGCCGTGTTGTGGTCTTGTGAAACCCATGATTGATAAACAACGGGACCGCAGCATCGACGATCTGGCGATGACGCTGTTCCACCAGTTCAGGGTTTTTTATTTGAGTAGGAATTTCTTTTGTTGCATGCCGTTGTTCCATAACAACTCCAAAATGTTATTCGACAGAGATATCTGACCGAACGCTCGTTCACAATTGATACCATGTTTCCATCCTTACTGTCAAGAGGTTTCCTCTGGACAAAGAAACTCTTCAGTACAAGATATACCTTATAAATCAAGTAGTAATATAGCTATTGACAAATTTACTTATCAAGGGTACAAATAAACTCAGGCTCATGACCGAGCGCTCGTTCATAATTATAACCATTAATTTGTTTCAAAGGACGAAACGATTACGCACACAAAACTTTTACGATAAGATGATAAGGCCTTCTTTGATCGGTAAAATGAATGATCCTTGATTAATGAAATGTTTTGCCTTAAATTAATTAGTGCCCATCCATAAATGGCCATTTTTGTCCTGATCGGCGTTCTCCGCGGGCTTCCGGCTGCGGCGTACAGACGTACGCCTCACCGCAAACCCTTGTGCGGCCTTGATCAGAACAAAAATTGCTCATTTCTGAATTGGGCACCCATTGTGTTCGTTTTAGATTCATGGATGGACACTAATTAATCTAAAGATTCTCATTAATTTTCATGCAAGATTCAGGTTATAGGATGTAGCGGCTCAAATCCTCGTCGTCTTTAATATCCTTCAGTTTG
>Ga0210085_1000125_pt1 | contig 33820 bp, 26 predicted proteins | sample China_Galinas_PW_5_FD_184866 | JGI IMG/M metagenome (GOLD analysis project Ga0210085, IMG submission 184866) | Wetland microbial communities from San Francisco Bay, California, USA, that impact long-term carbon sequestration - China_Galinas_PWC_D1... | ecosystem: Environmental > Aquatic > Marine...
GGTTACCCTGCTTGAACAGGTAAACATCATGTTCGGTCAGCAAACTGGCGTCGTGCCGTACCGGTGAATTGATTATGGGTTTTTCACGCATTGCGATTCTTCATGAATGGGTTGCTACCTGTATTTGATGTAGATGACGGTTGAACCACTGATGCATGTTGTCGTCCGCCAACCGGACCGGCCTGTTTTGTTGCACTATTTGCATCAAGCTTATTTGATTGGGCTGCAAGTTACATTGATGAAGATCAACGCTGCTGGTGCCCAGAATAAGCGACAGCGCGCATCAATGCCAGTTCCGTCGGGTGTGAGTCAGCCGGATCAACTCAGCGTTGATCCGTCGACCCGTCCTGTTTATCGGCAATGTCAGCAGACTGACGCATCGCCAATGCTGCAGTAATGTAGGAAAGATGGGTCAGCCCTTGCGGGAAATTCGACCACAGCAGTTGGCGCTGCGGATCATACTGCTCGGAAAACAGGCCGAGGTCGTTGGCCGTTTGTATCGCGCGATCGAATGTCGAACGCGCCTCGGCATAACGCTGCTGGCGGGCGAGACATTCCGCCAGCCAGAACGAACAGGCCAGAAAGGCACCCTCTGTTCCCGGCAAATGATCCGGTGAGTCATAGCGTTTCAGCAATCCGTCCAGCGCCAGTCCCGACCGGATCGCATCGGTGGTACGCAGCATGCGCTCATCCTGATAGTCGATGAAGCCGACACCCGGCATCCGCAGCAGGGCGGCGTCGAGATAGCGGTTATCAAAGGATTGCACGAAGATGCCGCGGTTCTGATCGTAACCGTATTCTTCCACCGCCTGGCGGACCTGCTCACGCGCCTGTCGCCAGCGTTCGACCGGCGCCTTGCGCCCAAGCTCCTCTGACAGTGCAATGCCGCGGTTGAGCGCACTCCAGCACATCACCTTCGAGTGCACATAGTTCCGGGGCTCGCCGCGCATCTCCCAGATGCCATGGTCCGGATCGCGCCAGTGTGCACAGACCCGATCGACGAGATCCACGAGAAATTCCCAGTAGTCGTTAGATGGCGCATGGCCATGACGGTGCCACAGCCACGACAGCTCCAGGGTCTCGCCGAACACATCGAGCTGGATTTGCCGGGAGGCATGATTGCCGATGCGTACCGGCGTGGCGCCACGATAGCCCTCGAGATGTTCGAGTTCGGTTTCCATCAGTCGACGTCCACCATCGATACGGTACAGGGTGCGAAACTGTGCGGCGCTACCGGCCGAGCTGCGCTCGATGAAACGGCGGAACCGGTAGGCCTCGTCCTCGCAGCCCAGTTCCACCAGCGCCGTCGCCGTGAAGGCGGCATCACGCACCCAGCTGAAACGGTAATCCCAGGTTCGGGTGCCCTGCAGCCCCTCGGGCAACGAGGTGGTCGGTGCGGCTATGATCGCGCCGGTGGGCGCATAATTCAGCGCCTTGAGAATGATCGCCGAGCGACGTACACCGCAGGGCAAGCTCCGGCTAGCCGTGTCGATTCTGCCGCTCCAGTGCCGCCACCAGTGCGCGGTCTGCTCAAGACACCGGTCGAGATCTTCTGCATCGGGCAGCCACTTCGGCCCGTCATCGAGTTGTTCCGGAGGCGAAAACTGGATGGAGAGGTGTCTGCGCTCTCCCTTGCACACCCTGATCCTGGCGCCGAGTGAATACCTGTCCTGGAGCTCCAACCCCAGGTCAGCGCAGATCACCAGCCCGTTCTCTCCTCCAACGGCGATGAAGGCATCGGTATCATGCTGACGCAGCCAGGGCTTGATATCGCCGAAGCCGAAACGTGGCAGGACGTCCACGTCGAGTTCAACCTGCCCTTCCAGACCCTCGACAATGCGTACCAGCTGCCGGTTCGCATGGTATTTGTTATCGTCCGTCAGCACCAGCAGATCATATAGCCGTACGCTGCCGGTCCCGGTCTCGAATCGGGTGCACAATACCATGGTGTCATCCAGGTATTCGCGCGCGCAATCGAAGGCACCTTCCGCAGGCGCAATACGGCAATATCCGGCATGATGCCAGTCCAGCAGGCGACCGAAACAGGGCTCGGAATCGAAGCGTGGCATGCAGCACCAGTCAATCGATCCATGTCTCGATACCAGCGCCGCGGCCTGACAATCGCTGATCAGGGCATAATCACCGATCGGGGGAGCCTGTTGACAAAGGCGTGAAGTGTCTGCATTGAATGACGCCGCGTTCATTTTGCTCCCTGTAAGCTTCTGTCGCGGACGAATCCGAGGGTTAGACGTGATTGTCGAATGGCGGCCATGATGTCTCCGTATTCAGTCCTGAGCAATGCGATACCTGCCTTTACGGTCGACCGCACGGCCATGGTTGCAAAGCCACAGGCAACACCGGGATGACACTGCATACCGGTAAGCAGCGGCCTGCCTGTACTGTATTCCGGGATGAATACCCTATCCCACGCCCGTATCCCCTGACATTGAGTTTTTTCAATGACTGGGGGCCACCGGAAACTATTCATCTTTGATCCGGGCAAACCGTTTTTTCAGTTTCTCCAGGTCATCGCGGTGCGCCACAACCAGCACGCGATCGTCCGTTTTGAGTTCGGCGGCGTCGTCGACGATAATCGACTCCTCGCCCCGGGTTATGACGATGACGCGTGCCTGTTCGGGGAGATCCAGTTCGCCGATACTGCCGGCATCCTGCTCGCGGGCGATGAAATGAAAAAAACGGATCCCGCTTTCCACGGCGGCGCTCAGATCGGCCACATCGTGGCCATCGACCAGGTCGGCAAGGCGTTCGCCAACATCACGGTCAGGCACGATCACGTCCTCCAGTCCCAGCTTGGTGCAGATCACCTCGAAGTCAGGATCCTCGATCTTGGTAATCACGCGGCTGAAGTGCATGGTCTGGGCCACCAGTGAGGCGATAATGTTGTCCTGATCCTCACTGGAGAGACAAAACAGCATGTCGGACTCTCCCGGTGACAGTTCCTCGAGCACGGCCGGCCGGCTGCCGTCCCCGTGAATGAAGCCGCAGTCCAGCGTTTCCGACAGCGTCGAAATCCTGTCCTTGTTCTCTTCTATGATGACCACATCGTGTCCCGCCTTGAGCAGGCGACGCGCCGCCATCACGCTCAGGGGACTTGCCCCCACGAATATCACTCGCATGACAGTTAACCTCGTTTTCGTCCGAACCAGCTGCGCGGAGACAGCAGCACCAGAAAGGCGATCACCTCGACACGGCCCATGAGCATGTCCAGACAGAGCACGGCCTTGAGACCGGGTTCCAGTGTCGCCGACACCACACCCGTCGAGAGGCCGGCGGTGGCAACCGCCGACACAATGTCGAACAAGGCATCAAGCGGCGCATAGCCGGACACCAGGAATACCGCCCACGACAGCAGGATCACCAGCAGATAGACGACCAGCAGCGTGACGACGGTGTTGATCTCATCGGACTGTAACGGCGAACCGCCCACCGTCGCGGAGATACGACCGGTGGTCGGAATGGCCGTTCGTTGTACCAGCATCCGCACCAGACTGAGCAGCACCATGAGCCGCAGCACCTTGAGACCGCCCGCGGTGGAACCGACCTCGCCGCCGATGAACATCGAGACGATGAGCGCGAGTTTGCTGCCGGGATCGAGCTCTGCCGGCGGCAGGCTCGAAAAGCCCGTTGTCGTCTGTGCCGAAATGCCGGTCAGGACCGCGTTGGCGAGGTTCCCGGCCATCTGCTGCGGGTGTGCCAGCGACATGAACCCGAACAGCACGCCAACGGTCACGGCACACAGCACAATCAATCCCCGGAACTGCGGCTCGCGCAGCAGCCTCGGCACGTTACGGAAGGTGCCCAGGTAGTACAGTGAAAAGGAGACCGCGCCGGCCACCGACAGCAGTGTGATGAGCACGCGCGCCGGCCAGGACCCGATGCCCGCCAGGCTGTCATCGTAGTTGGCGAAGCCACCGGTCGACACCGCCGTGAGGGCATGGGTAATCGCATCGATCGCGCGCTCGCCGACAGCCAGCAAGGCGAGAATGCCGATAATGGTTATCACCAGGTAGACCTGCGAGACGCGCCGTATATGCGCCTGAGTGCCGCCGGCGATGTCAACGCGCTCGTCGAAGCCCAGCCGTTTGGCCGCCACGCCGGGTTCGATCAGCAGCGCCAGCACCAGCGCCAGTACACCCAGTCCGCCAACCCACTGCAGCCAGGCGCGCGCGAACAGGAAGCTGGCCGGCATACCCTCCACGCTTGCCAGCGTCGACAATCCCGTCGTGGTCACACCGGACACGGCCTCGAAGATCGCATCGACGAAGGATATGCCATAACCCGTCAGCGGGAAAGCCATGGCGAAACCCGACAGCGTAAACACCAGCGCGGTGATGACAAGCGCCTCGTTGCGCTGCATGTTCGCCGCCACTCGAATCCGCGCAGTGAGGGCGCCGTAGGCCGCGAACACCAGGATGACCGCGAGGTAGCGCAGCGCAACACTGCTATTGCCGCTGCCACCCGCGACTGCTGCCGGTACGCAGGTCAGCACAGCCAGCATTAATAACGCCTGGCCCAGATACTTTGCCACCACGCGCACGCGAACAGCAAAGCGGAGTCCCTCGATTGCTGCAGAACCCGGCATTCAAGGTCCCTTCTTCATCCGAAGAGCACGCATATTCAATCCAGCCCCCTTATACGGAGCCCTTGTCCAGGCACAGGGGCCGACAGAACCGATGAACGTTTTTCGGATCAAAGCATATCCGGCACCTGCATCATCGACATTGCGTTTTTTCAATGACTGGCGGTTGTTCACTGGCTGATACTTGTTTGAGATGAATACAGGCGAGGAGCTGCGACTCTCGCGCATGTCACAATGCATGGCGTGAAATTGCAAAATATACCAACCCATTCAATGGAGAACGAGACTATGGCTAACAATGTAGACGACGAGATGGCCAAACTGCGTCGCGACTTTGAAGAACTGCGCACCGATGTCAGCTCACTGCTTGATTCCATGAAGGACTCGGGCGCCCAGCGTGGCCGCGAGACGTGGGACCGCGCGCGACGAACCGGTGAGTCACTGCATGAAGAGGTCGAGAACCTGCAGCGGCAGGCGGAAAGCAAGATCGGCGATCACCCCATGACAAGTGTGCTGTCGTCATTCGGCCTGGGCTTTCTGATTGGCCTGTTGCTCGACCGGCGGCGCTGATCCAAACGTTGTGTTCAAGCTCGCACAGCTGGCCCGGGGATTCGTCGAGGCCGAGACGGTCAGTCTGAAACTGGGCCTGTTCAGGGTGGGCAGCGCGCTGCTCCTGCTGGTCGTCGCTGCCGTCATTTTTCTCACCGGAGCCATCTTTCTGCTGTCCGGAATTTACCAGTCTTTGTTGCAATACACATCCCCCTGGGCGGCGGGTGGCATCATCACCCTGGCGTCTGTGCTCGTCGCCGCCCTGCTGCTGTTCGCGGCACGGCGGCAGCTGTCGATCGGGCGTCGACCGTCCGGGGTGGCCAGCCCGGCGCTTGCAGAGGTTTCGGAAGAGCTCCGGCAAGCCACCGAGCGAGGCATCAGGGCAGGCGAAGAGCTCAAGCGGGGGCTCAGACCGATCGATCTGGTGCTATCGGCCTTTATCGCCGGCATGGTCGTCAGCCGCAGCGCCCGCACATCGTCGCGGCGAGGCAGGACAAGGGAAAATACCGGATCATGACGGTTACTTACCATGATCCTCATGCACAGGATAGATCGCCGTGTATGATGACGGCCCGCGAGATTCGTATCAGAATCGCCTGATCTCGATGTTCTGGGTCTTCGCCCTGGCGATTGCCTGCGTCTGGCTGCTGTGGCGAATCTCTCAAATTCTGTTAATCCTGTTCGCTGCCATCCTTGGCGCCGTGCTTCTGGACGGGCTCGCCTGCTACGCGCAACGGCGACTGGGACTTCCGCATGCGACCGCCATAGTGCTGATCATCACGGTGCTCATATCTATTTTTGTCGGCTTCGGCTTCGTGGTCGGTCCCACGCTGATGAACCAGTCGCAGCAATTGACCAATCTGATACCACAATCGCTGAATCAACTGTGGACATGGGCTCAGGCACACCATTGGGACGAGATTCTGACCGCGACGAAGCCGAGCAGACTCATTCCATCGGCCACTGACCTTCTCGGCGATCTTTCGGGGATCTTTTCGACGGCCATAGGCGGACTCGCGAGCGTGCTGATCATCATCGTGCTTGCGATCTATCTGGCGGCCAGTCCGCGGCTGTATATCGACGGGCTGATTCGACTGCTGCCAGAGCCGCGCAAAGACCTGGGGCGCGAGGTGCTTGCGGAACTCGCCCACGCGCTGCGCGCGTGGTTGATCGGCCGCTTTGCGTCCATGTTTGCCGTGGCCATACTCACGGCAGTCGGCCTGTGGCTTATCGATCTGCCCTCGGCGCTGGCGCTGGCGGTGCTGGCCGGTCTGATGTCCTTTGTGCCCTACTTCGGGCCCATCGCGGCCACCGTGCCGGCATTGCTGATTGCACTGCCCGGCTGGCCTGTCGAGCCGCTCTGGGTGCTCCTGCTCTACAGCGGCATCCAGTTTGTCGAGGGCAACATCATCACCCCCCAGGTCCAGCGACGGATGGTGTCGCTACCGCCCGTCACCCTGCTGGTCGCCCAGCTTACCATCGGTTTGCTGTTCGGACTGCTCGGTCTGTTACTCGCCACCCCGCTGACGGTGGTTATTATCGTGCTGGTGCAGATTTTCTACATAAAGAACGTGCTCGGTGACCCGATACGCGTACTGGGTGAGCATCCGGATGCGACCTGAATTCCTGATTGCATCAAAAAACCTGATTATCCCTGAAACCCAGCTGCACGACGCATGCGGTCGGAATGGCGGGTGTGGGCAGGATGCCCGTAGCGACTGCGGCAGTCGAGCCTACAGGGATGTCTTTACGGCGCGTCTTGCCGTCCGGGTCCGGACGCCGCGCTTCTCCGTCGTGGCTGAGTTTCAGGGATAATCAGGTCAAATAATGTCAACCTCGGACAGCATTTCGCGCCGCTGCTGGTGGCTGCGTTCATTGCCGCGCTACTGCTCGTCGGTGGTCGCGAGTGATTCGTTGAGTCGAAAACGGTAACTCAAATCACAGGTCTCTCACCACGGTACTGTCAACTGATTTGCCGTAACTGGCGATTCCCGGCCAACCCGGCCGTCGCGGGAATACCTGCATCACCATCCGTATAACCGAATTGGCAGATGATTTGTATAGAGAGTATGTATGACCACGCAAGGCCATTTCAGCCCTATTGACATGTATTAATCATGAGGGAGGAGTAACATCACTTGCTGCCGGCATCGGTGTAATTATTTCAGGAGGCATCGTGTTCAAACGTATACTAGTGGCCGTGGATGGAAGCCAGACTGCGGATCAGGCCTTGCAGGAAGGAATCAAACTGGCCAGGGAACTCCAGGCACAACTGCGGATCGTGCATGTAATCGATATCGTAAACATCAACCTGTACGGAGAGTTCCCTACTCCTACCGACAATCTCGATGATATAGCAACCAGTGGACTGGAAATCCTCCACAAGGCGGAGACTGTGGCGAGAGAAGTCGGCATACCGGTCGAAACGCATCTGATCGAAATCGACACCCTGGGCCATCGCATCCCGGAAATGATTGCGGCAGATGCCGAGGCATGGCCCGCGGACCTTATCGTGATCTGCACACACGGCCGCAGGGGGCTCAGCCACCTGTTCCTTGGCAGCGTCGCCGAGGGGGTGGTGCGCGTTGCCACGAAGCCGGTGCTGTTGATTCGCGGGAAATAACCGTCACGGTTCCGCTCGCGTGACAGGCGGATTGGCCGGTATTCGAGGCCGTACCGGGCAACCGGGTATTGGCCGTACACCGCGACGCGTGGGTCGTGCCGACCCGGCGCATTATGGCGTCTGACATGAATGGCACTTACTTAAGGGATATTAATATCTACAAATGAACAAATGGCTACGGAATCCACGAACATTAGTAGTATCTGTCTCAAAATGCGTCTCGACCGTCAATGCGGTATTACGGATCCTGCCGCGGGGTTCATTCAATTGAATAAACTCCGCTCCTCGCAGGGACCGCGCCTTGCCCTGGTGCTCTCCACTATCTTGAGACAGGTTCAAGTGAATATTCCGTGTCTTCCGTGGATTCCGTGGCCATTGCCCATGATTGGGTCTAAAGTAAGCGCCATTCGCGTCTGACATCATTAGATCCCCATCCGGGGCCGTCAGGACGCTCGGGTATACTACCCCTGATTTCAAACAGGGTTTTTCCATGCCTCCGCTACCCGATCAGCACGCACTCGCCGTACTTGGCTTGACAGTTGTTGCGCTGTTTCTGTTCACGCGCGAGCGTATCCCGCTGGAAACCTCGAGCCTGCTGGTACTGGCACTGCTGGCCGCCGGATTTGAGTGGTTTCCATACCATGATGGTAGTCAGACCGTGCACGCGCTCGATTTCTTCAACGGTTTCGGGCATCCGGCGCTGGTGGCGGTATGTGGACTCATGATTGTCGGGCACGGTCTGGTGCGCACCGGTGCGCTGGAGCCGGTCGGACGTCTGCTGGCGCGCAGCTGGTCGCACAGCCCCCAGCTGACATTCTTGCTGACGCTGGTACTGGCCGGCCTGATGAGCGCCTTCATCAACAACACCCCGGTCGTGGTGTTGATGCTGCCGATCCTGGTCAGCGTCTCGCTGCGCGCCGGCACCAGCGCCTCCGGCATCCTGATGCCGATGGGCCTGGCCACGCTGGTCGGCGGTATGGCGACCACGATTGGTACCTCCACCAACCTGCTGGTGGTCAGCGTCGCCTCCGATCTTGGCCTGCATCGCTTCGGCATGTTTGATTTCTTTGTACCCGCCATCATCGCCGGCAGCCTCGGCATACTCTACCTGTGGCTGATCGCGCCGCGCATCCTGCCGGAACGCCAGACCGCGCTGAGCGATACCTCGCCGCGTATCTTCTCCGCCCGGCTTGGCATCACCGAGCAAAGCGATGCCGATGGCCGCACCCTTGCGGAATTACTCGAGAAAACCGGCAGCGAGATGAGCGTGCAGCGCATCCAGCGCGGCGAGAACATGTTGCTGCCACTACCCGACGCAACGATCAGGACGGGTGACCAGCTGATCCTCGAGGATACCCCGGCGCAATTGAAGGAATACGAGCAGGTACTCGGGGCAATGCTGTATTCAGGCGAAAGCGCTGTGGACGAGGACCACCCGCTGGAAGCAAAGGACCAGCAACTGGCCGAGATTGTCGTGGTGCAGGGTTCGCCGCTGCTTAACCGCACGCTGAATGCAAGCCGCTTTACAGACCGCTATCAGCTCGCCACCCTCGCCCTGCATCAGGTCGGCCGCACGGTGCACACCCTGCGCAAGGATATCGGCGACATCCGCCTGCAGGTCGGCGATATCCTGCTGGTGCAGGGCGCGCGCGAACAGCTGGCGCAGATCAAGCGCGATGATGACCTGCTGGTGCTGGATGCAACGGCGGATCTGCCCATGACGAAGAAGGCCCCGCTGGCGCTGGCAATCATGGGGCTCGTGATCGTCAGCGCGGCAACCGGTCTGCTGCCGATCGCGATCAGTGCAGTAGCCGGCGCCTTGCTCTTGCTGGTGTTCGGCGTACTGGCCTGGCGCGATATCGGCAACGCCCTGAGCAGCGCGGTTATCATGATCGTGGTGGTGAGCCTGGCGCTGGGCATGGCGCTGACGAAGACCGGCGCCACCGCCTGGCTGGCTGATCTCTATCTCGCGCTGACCGCCGGGCTGGCGCCGGACGCGATCCTGAGCGGCCTTATCCTGCTGATGGCACTGTTGACCAACATCGTCTCGAACAATGCCGCGGCGGTCATCGGTACGCCGGTAGCCATATCAATCGCAAACGGGCTGGGACTGCCGGCCGAGGCTTTTGTGCTGGCTGTCCTGTTCGGGGCCAATATGAGCTATGCAACGCCGATGGCCTACAAGACCAACCTGCTGGTGATGAATGCCGGCGGCTATACCTTTGGCGACTTCGTACGTTTCGGCCTGCCGCTGACGCTGATCATGTGGCTGTCTCTGAGCTGGCTGCTGCCTCGCCTGTACGGATTCTGACCATCAGGTGCCTCGCATGGCGGCGGATCGGCAACCTGTTCACGCAGGGTGATCACACCGTCACGGGCCGATACCTCAATCCCCATGCCATGGGTAGCGCGGTTCCAGTAGAGCTGTGTCCTGACCCGGTCTGCGAGCGCGGCGACGCCGCGACGTACTGCTTGATGCCCGATTGCGGACCTACCTCTTCGGTGACGTTGATATCAGTGAAATAGTTGCGAAAACGCAATGACAACAAGCGCCAGCGGAAATACGATGTTCACTGCTCCAGGGCGCCAGGGGACGCGTCTGCCCGGTGAGAACGAGCTGGCAGGCGTCCGTTTCCAGTGGCGTCACGTTGCTACACTGGCGGTCAGACTGGTCGCACGCTGAAGTCGGAACGGCGCGCATCTGGCGGATGCGCATCCTTACTGCATACACCCTGCGCCGCCCGGGACCCGACCGTCCATCAACCGCATCTCAGACAAGGAGAAACGCCCCATGAAAAACCCCACCGTCGATGCCCGCCGCCGCCGCATGCTGCTCGGCGCGGCAACCGCAGTTGCAGGTCTGCCGCTACTCAGACTCATGCCGGAAGCGCGCGCCGCGGCCGAAGCACTGCCTCATCTCGCCGAAGACGACCCCATGGCAAAGGCACTGAAGTATCACAATGACGCCACTGCGGCGCCACGCGCCGACAAGAGCGGCGTAACTGCCGGGGAACAGTTCTGTCACAACTGTCGTTTCGTCAAGACCGACAGCGGTGACTGGCGGCCGTGTCAGATCTTTCCCGGCAAGGCCGTCAATGCGAACGGCTGGTGCAGTTCCTGGATGCCGCGCACCGGCTGACCTGCAGCGGTATCACAACACGGAATTGACATTACCGGAACTCTCAGCGCCGGGCAGACATCAAGCGCGGCGGGCGAAGTCACAACATTTTGCCCAAACCGGCTGAGTGCGGATGACGTCCGGCGCTGTCAGCGACCGCTTCCGGTTCGTTTTGTATTACCCGGGAACAGGCGACAGCTTCAGAGGTCTTGTCATTGTCCCGGCGAGCGCGTTGCATGGAAGAGATGGCGCAGCACCTGTTCCTGCTCGGCGAGAGATCCTGATTCGAGCTGCAGATACAGGCTGGCGTAGAGCCTGCGTTGCACGCCGGTTGCCGGCAGCACCAGATCGAGTGAACTACTCATTATCCTGGCGTAATTTCTCTGCATACGCCAGACCAGTTCCAGAAGCGATACACCGGCAAGTATCCCGGCTACCAGCAGGCCTGCCAGTTTGACGGGCCATGGGCCGGTAAACAGATGCCATATGTGATCGGCGAGCAGCAGGGAACTCAGGCCAATGGCGATCATGGCCCATTCTCCCAGCGCCACGAGATGGCAGGCGGTCTTCCATAACTGCAGGCTACCGGTGCGCAAGGCAATGCGAGCGCCTGGCAGACAGATCTCGCTTCCTACGATGTAGGCAATGACGAGCACGGCTGCGGTAATGAGTGAGAGTTGAATCAGCATGCGCTTCGATAATAGTGTCTGTACGGCCTGTCAACCGCACAAGAAGGACGGATTGAAGTCAATAGGCATGAAAAATATGGCCATGCAGCCTTTCGGGAAGCTTGCGCGGACCCGTGTAAATATCATTGATCTTTTTCAATGACTGACATCCCTTTTCTTGCACTAATATAACACTGACGCTTATGCTGAAATCCGGGTACAGGCATATGAACAAACAGTTTATCAGCGCCAGAGATCACTGTCGGCCGGTCGTTTAGCGCAGGCACACTCAATCGGCCCTGATGAAAGCAGGTGATCGTCCGGCAATGACACGACGTATAACTTCGAACATGCAGGGGCGGAGATGGCTGGAACTGCGGAAATCTGTTCTGCAGCGCAAAATGGCTCGGTAATCGTCGGTACTGGATACCATGGACTCGCGGAAAGATAAACACAATACCCTGTCCCGGCTGGCCGCCGGGGTTAGACAGAATTCAGGCGCCGGAGGAACGCGCGATGCGACAGACCAGACTCCGGGATCCTCGCGCATGCAAGCTGCCGATGGAGAGACGAAATCATTTTCCATTAAGGACTGCGCACTGGTGGCATTGGCTACCGGAAAAAAGTCACGTATGTTGCAGGAATTCCGCAGCCAGTTGTTCAGCATTGATTCTGCGAGCATCTATCACCATTTCTGGGGCGGACTCCTGCAACCGCGCTTCGAGGAACGCGAATACAACAACGACTTCGCGGCATGGATCTGGCACGGGATACACGATCCTGTGCTGGCGGAACGTCTTGCGGCATTAGCACCCGCCGGTTTTCCAGATCTCGAAACACTGCGTCGGGAAATCATCGAACTGATTGATACACGCATGGATGAAATGGAGCATCTGATCTGGGAACGCGCCACCCGGCAGTTTGAATTCATTTGTTCACAAATCGTTGTTTTCGATACGGGGAAGCGGTTGGAGAGACCGGCAGAACTGGCGACTTCCATAGCGGATCTCACCACGAGCAGCATTTTTTACCACTTTATCGATGCCCGTCGTCGTACCAGTGACGGTCGTGACGATTTCAGTGACTGGTTGGCCGGATTCGGCAATGAATTCGTCACATTGCAGAAACAACTCGCCGGCGTTGATCCCTATTTCAGCAGCCTGAGCGAGTTGCGCGATGAGCTTGCGCTGTTGTTTGCGTCGTATTTTCAGGCATCCCGGCAATGAGCATGCTGGAAGACTATGCGCAGGTCACGGGGGGTGAGGTTATTGCACAATTGCGCCAACTCGCCAGACCCCTGGCCGGGGCAAGCGTTGTTCACGTCAATTCAACGCGTATCGGCGGAGGGGTTGCCGAGATTCTGACCAAACTGGTGCCGCTCATGCAGGAACTGGGCATTGACACCCGATGGGAAGTCATTACTGGCGAGGGCGATTTCTACGAGTGTACCAAGGGAATGCACAACGCCCTGCAGGGAAACCGTATTCCACTGGGGGACAGTCTGCTCAGGGTTTACGAGGAAACCAATTCCCGTAACGCGGAAACACTGAGACCAGCACTGAAAGACGCCGATTTCGTATTCATTCACGACCCACAGCCCGCGGGGATGCTACGCGATTACCCCGACCGCAAGGGAAAATGGGTCTGGCGCTGCCATATCGACGCCAGTCACCCCTATCGACCTGTGTGGAAATATTTACATCAGTTTGTGTCGCCGTATGATGCCAGCATCTTTTCTCTTGCGGCCTTTGCCCAGGAACTGCCGCATCCGCAATACCTGATACCGCCGAGTATCGACCCCCTGAGCGAAAAGAACGCGGAACTCGACTCGACTGAAATCCATGATACAGCCAGGAAATACCGGATCGACCCTCAGCGACCGGTAGTCGTCCAGATCTCCCGCTTCGACCGGTTCAAGGACCCTGTCGGCGTGATTCAGGCCTACCAGCTGGCTAAACAGTTCGTACCCGCCCTGCAGCTGGTACTCGCCGGCGGCGGGGCCACCGATGATCCTGAAGGAGAAGCGGTTCTGAGTGAAGTACAGGCATCCGCCCGGGGTGATCCCGATATTCACGTATTGCTGCTGCCCCCCGACGCGCATCGGGAAATCAATGCATTACAGCGCCTCGCCGAAATCGTTCTGCAGAAATCCATCCGCGAAGGATTCGGCCTGACGGTCACCGAGGCCATGTGGAAAGGCAGACCCGTAATCGGTGGCGACACAGGCGGAATCCGCCTGCAGGTCATCAACCACCACACCGGGTTTCTGGTGAACACCCCCGAAGGCGCGGCACTGCGCATCCGCTACCTGCTGCACCAGCCTGAGAAGATCGATGAAATGGGAAGAAAGGCGCGTCTGTTCGTACGCGACAACTTTCTGATTACGCGTCACCTGCGTGAATACCTGACGCTCATGGTCGCCTTGCGGAACGGCGCCAGCGACCGCATCGAACTGACGTAGAATACTGCAGTGAAAGCAATCAGGCGCTCTCACCGCATGCCATTTGGCGCCGAATTGCTCGAGGATGGCGGTGTGCGCTTTCGACTGTGGGCCCCGGCGGCCGGGCGGGTGGATGTTTGCCTGTCACACCGTGACGCCGGAATTCACTGCATGGAGCCGCTGCCAATGGCGATCGAACCCGGTGGCTGGTTCGGGCTCACAACCGGGCTGGCTACCGTGGGTACCCGATACCGCTTTCGCATTGATGGCACTATACAGGTACCCGATCCTGCCTCACGCTTCCAGCCTCAGGATGTTCATGGCCATAGCGAGGTGATCAATCCGTGCGCCCGGGAGTGGCACGACACGAACTGGACCGGTCGCGCATGGGAAGAGGCCGTTTTCTATGAAATGCATGTGGGCACTTTTACTCCCCGCGGGAGCTTCGCTGCTGTAACGGACAAGCTCGACTACCTGGTGGAACTGGGCATCACGGCGCTCGAACTCATGCCGGTCGCCGACTTCCCCGGAGCTTGTAACTGGGGTTACGACGGAGCTTACCTGTTTGCACCCGATAGCCGTTACGGAAAACCCGATGACCTGAAGGCGCTGGTCGATGCCGCACACTCGCGGGGTTTGATGGTATTTCTGGATGTGGTCTACAACCACTTCGGGCCGGAGGGCAATTACCTCCATCTCTATGCGCCGCAGTTCTTCACGGAACGACACCAGACACCCTGGGGTGCGGGCATTAATTACGATGGGGAGCATAGTTACTGGGTCCGGCAGTTCTTTATTCACAACGCGTTGTACTGGCTGGAGGAATATCACATGGACGGCCTGCGTTTCGACGCCGTGCACGCCATTCAGGATGACTCCAGGCCGGATATCCTCACCGAACTGGCTGACTGCGCAAGTCACGCCATTGCCGAGCAGCGCCAGGTTCATCTTGTACTGGAGAACGACCACAACGCCGCCTGCTATCTGACCAGGGATGCGTCGAATCGGCCCCATCGGTATGTGGCGCAGTGGAACGACGATATCCACCATTGCCTGCACGTTCTGCTCACCGGGGAAACCAACGGCTACTACATGGACTACGCCGGGAATCCTGTCTTCTACCTGACCCGCTGTCTGGCCGAAGGCTTCGCCTACCAGGGCGAGCCATCGGCCTATCGCGAGAACGCGCCCCGGGGCGAGTCCAGCGCCCAGCTCCCCCCCACCGCCTTCGTATCGTTCCTGCAAAACCATGACCAGGTGGGCAACCGGGCCTTTGGCGAGCGCATCAACGTCCTCTGTGAACCCGCGCCACTGCATGCCGCGCTGGCACTGTTGCTGCTTGCCCCGTCACCGCCGCTGCTCTTCATGGGCCAGGAATGGGGCTGCACGCAGCCGTTTCTCTTTTTCTGCGATTTCGGCGCAGACCTGGCAGACAAGGTGGTTGCCGGACGCCGCGACGAGTTTTCCCGATTTCCGCAATTCCGGGACCCGGCCGCGCGCGCGCGTATCCCCGATCCCATGGACAGACTTACCTTCGATGCCGCCGTGCTCGACTGGGATGCCTGTGACCATACACAGCATCAGAACTGGCTCCATCTCCATCGTGAACTGCTCGCTATACGCCAGAGGGAACTGATCCCGCGACTTCACAATACCCGGGGCGAAGTCAAAGCCCGCGGTCAACCCGGCGCAGGAGCATTGTCCGCAAACTGGGTTCTTGGCGATGGCTCTGAGCTGATTCTCATGGCCAATCTCGCGGACAGAACATTCACGGGAGTTAATCCTCCACTGCATCCGGTCCTTTACAGCACACATGCCAGCGAGTCCGGACAAAACCACGAAGGGCAACTGCAACCCTGGTCCGTGGTATGGTATCTGCATCAAAAGGATGTCTCGCCATGAAGGCGTCGACGGGGCCGGGCGCCACCTACCGACTCCAGTTCAATCGTGATTTTACCTTTACCGATGCGTCGGCGATCATCCCCTATCTGCACATGCTCGGCATAACCCATGTTTATGCCTCCCCGTTTGTCAAGGCACGCTCCGGCAGTCTGCATGGTTACGACATCGTGGACCACAATGCCCTGGATCCGGAGCTCGGCGATGCCGCAAGTTTTGACGCCTATGTAGAAACATTACACCGGTATGACATGGGACAGATCCTGGACATGGTCCCGAACCACATGGGCGTGGGCGGCAGTGACAATGCATGGTGGCTCGACGTACTGGAACACGGCGAGGCCTCCCGTTACGCGTCGTATTTTGACATCGACTGGCACCCCGTTAACCCGGCCCTGCGCAACAAGGTATTGCTGCCTTTTCTGGGTGACCATTACGGCACGATACTGGAACAGGGTGAGCTACGTCTCTGCTACGATCCCGACAGCGGGGCATTCAGCGTCAGCTACTATGAGCATCTGTTCCCCATCGATCCCCGGACCTGCCCGCAGATCCTTGCGCCCGGCATTGATACCCTGGAACGGCATACCGGGCCAGGTCACGAAGCCTTCAATGAACTGGGCACGCTCCTCGCCGACTTCAAGTCCCTGCCGCGACGCACGGAACTGTCTGCGGCGCGCCGGCGACAACGCCGGCAAGGGAGTGCAGAATGCAAACATCGCCTGGCTGAACTATGCCGGAGCCGACCCGGAATACACAGCCTGATCCGCAGGAATCTGGAACGTTTCAATGGCGCCGCCGGCGAGCCGAAAAGTTTCGACCTGCTCCACCACCTTCTCGAGTCTCAGGCCTACCGACTGGCATACTGGCTGGTCGCCTCTGACGAGATCAACTACCGGCGGTTCTTCGATATCAACGAACTGGCGGGGATACGCATGGAAAACAGCGAGGTATTCCAGGCCACCCATCGTCTCATACTGCAGCTCATCGTCACCGGCAAGATAAACGGCCTGCGCATCGATCACCCCGATGGTCTGTCTGATCCCTACGGCTACTACTGCGATCTGCAGAAGCTGATAGATGAGAGCAGCGATAGCGCGACACCCGATGACGGACCTTCCTGCTATTTGCTGGTCGAGAAAATCCTGGCAAGCCATGAGCGATTGCCCTCCGATTGGCCTGTCTCCGGCACCACAGGATACGAGTCTGCACATCTGCTCAACGGCCTGTTCGTCTATCCCGGAGCCGAACGCCGGCTTGGCCGGCTGTACAGCCGGTATACCAGAGACAGGGTGGACTTCGACCAGCTGCTCTATGAAAGCAAGAAGCTCATCATCCGCAGCGCACTTTCGAGCGAACTGACCGTGCTTGCCAACCTGCTGAGCTCCATCGCCCGGACCGATCGCCACACCCGTGACTTCACCAACCAGGGCCTGCGCTATGCGCTCGGCGAGGTGGTTGCGCGCTTCCCGGTATATCGCACTTACATTACCTCCAGACGTATCAGCGAGGAAGACCGGCACTATGTGCACTGGGCAATCGCGAAGGCGAAGAAACACACCCTTGCCACTGACGTCGCTATTTTCGATTTCATTCACGATCTGCTGATTCTGGAACGTCTTCAGGAGTACAGCCCGAACATACAACGCAGAATCATTCAATTTGCGCTGCGCTTCCAGCAGTATACCGCCCCGGTAATGGCCAAGGGCATGGAGGACACGGCATTCTATGTCTACAACCGCCTGGTATCGCTGAACGACGTCGGCTTCGATCCACGCGACTTCGGTATCTCGCCGAATGCCTTCCATCATGAAAACAGACAGCGACTGGCAGACTGGCCTTCTGCCATGGTGACGACCTCCACTCACGACAGCAAGCGCGGCGAGGACGTGCGGGCGCGGATCAATGTTTTGTCCGAACTCGCCGACGAGTGGCGCGTCCATCTGGGCCGCTGGAGCCAAATCAATCGCGGCAGAAAACGACTGGTCAATGACGGGCCTGCGCCATCCCGGAACGACGAATACCTGCTCTATCAGACGCTGATAGGCGCCTGGCCGGCAGGATCGCCTGATCCTTCAGGACTCGATGCCTTCCGGACCCGCACCGGGCGCTACATGGTTAAAGCCGTCAAAGAGGCCAAAACCAACACCTCGTGGATCAATCCAGACGAAGAATATGAACAGGCGGTTCAGCATTTTGTGCGTGCGCTGCTGGACGACCCCGATCGAAATGCCTTCCTTGCCGATTTCCTGCCGTTTGCAAGGCGCATTGCCCGCTTCGGTATGCTGAACAGCCTGTCGCAGACCCTGCTCAAGCTTACCGTGCCCGGTGTTCCCGACATCTATCAAGGCAACGAGCTGTGGTCGTTCAACCTGGTTGACCCGGATAACAGGCGGCCGGTTGACTATGAGCATCGGCGGATGACGCTGCAGACGCTAATGACAGCTTCCGGAAATGACTCGCTCCTGCCCGCCCTGCTGCAGGATCTGCTCAACCGGATCGAGGACGGCCATGCCAAACTCTACCTTACATGGAAAACCCTGAACATGCGCCGGCAACATCCCCTGGTGTTCAGTAACGGCCGCTACCTCGAGCTGGAACCGCAGGGGATAAAGGCCGATCACGTCTGCGCCTTTGCCCGTCGTCTGGAAAACACGGAAGTCCTGGTGGCGGCCACCCGCTGGTTCGCGCGCCTGGCGGGTGAGTCCGATCGCCTGCCACTCGGCAGTCCGATCTGGGATGACACCTGGATACATGGACCGGAAGACGCGCAGGCAGAAAGCTATCGCAATGTGCTTACCGGTGAAACAGTGCCGGTACACCGGCACGCGGACGGAACCCGTTTGAAAGCATCCGAGCTGTTCCATTGTTTCCCGATTGCCTTGCTGATCAATGAATGAGTGTTTCGCCGCATTGCGGTTTCGCAATGACGGCGTCGTTTGATCAGCACAGAATCAGCGTCGCGTCCTGACAGGCGTTCGAACGGTGAATCGCGCCGTTTCAGTCTTGCTTGAATTGATATTTTTCAATGCCGCAGCCCATGCGTTCCGGAATGATATATCCATGCTTTTAACCGGAATATCACCCACATCACATCACACTGAGGAAGGAAACCATGACAGAACACGTACTACCTGTGCTGCCCTATCCCACTGACGCCCTCGAACCGCACATCTCGTCCGAGACACTCGAGTATCACCACGGCAAGCACCATGCCAGTTATGTCAAGAAACTGAACAAGCAGGTACCGGGCACCGAATTCGAATCGGCGTCGCTCAAGGAAATTATCATGAAAGCCTCGGGTGGCATCTTCAACAATGGGGCACAGGTCTGGAATCACACCTTCTACTGGAACTGCCTGGGCCCCGATGGCGGCGGGGAACCCGAAGGCGCCCTGGCCAGTTCCATCGACGAGGCGTTCGGCAGCTTAACGCAGTTCAGGGAGCGCTTCACCGAATCGGCGGCCACGAATTTCGGCTCCGGCTGGACCTGGCTGGTAAAGAACCCCGATGGTGCACTCGAGATCGTAAACACCGGTAACGCAGGCAATCCGATGACCGATGGCAGCCAACCCTTGCTCACCTGTGACGTCTGGGAGCATGCCTATTACATCGACTACCGAAATGCACGGAATAAATATCTCGACGCATTCTGGAACCTGGTCAACTGGGACTTCGTGGCGCAGAACCTGGTCGAATGAAAAGGCTGGAAATCATCGCCATGAACCATCCGGCAGCATAGCTCCGGCAGACACTGTGAACCGCATCTGCAGGATACGTATTCTCGCGGCAGTCATTCCCCACGACGATACCTGATCAGCACCAGCGCCCGCGCGCCCACCGTATACGGATTCGCTATGGGTTGCTCAGGGTCGATTTCAACATCGTATCGCGAGGTGTCTATCAGCATCGAGGGTCGATACAGAGACCCGTTATCGGGTATCGTAAAGTCGACGCTATCGTCGGATGCGTTCAAAATCAGCATAAAGGTGTCGTCGGGCTCCTTCTCGCCCTGTCGCGTCAGGTGGTATACCCCCGCCTCACCGCTCAGCAGCAGCGCAATGGTACGGGCATCCCCGGCATGCCAGTCCTCTTCGCGCATCTCCCCGCCATCCGGCCTGAGCCAGACGACATCCTTTATCGAGGTCCCCGGTATCTCACTGCCGTGGAAAAACCGGGAACGATGAAAGACGATGTGATCACGCCGCAACCGGATGAGTGTCCGGGTGAACGCAATCAGCGATTCGCCGCTCTCATCGATCCCCTTCCAGTCCAGCCAGGCGGTTTTATTGTCCTGGCAATAGGCGTTGTTGTTGCCTTTCTGGGTGCGCCCGAACTCATCACCTGCGAGCAGCATCGGCAAGCCCTGGGAAAGTAATAATGTTGCCAGCAGATTGCGCTTTTGCTGCTCCCGCATCCGCACAATACCCGGATCATCTGTCGGCCCCTCGATGCCGCAGTTCCAGCTGTTGTTGTGATCATGTCCGTCACGATTGCCTTCCCGATTGCTTTCGTTGTGTTTGTGGTTGTAGCTCACCAGATCCTGCAGCGTGAAGCCGTCATGTACAGTCACGTAATTGATGCTTGCCCACGGACGTCGTCCGCGCCGGTCGAAGATATCACTGGATCCGGCCAGTCTGGAAGCGAGTTCCGGCAACTGGCCGTCATCGCCCTTCCAGAACCGCCGCACGGTATCGCGGTAACGGTCGTTCCACTCGGCCCATGCCGGTGGAAACCGCCCGAGTTGATAACCCGAGTCACCGGTATCCCAGGGCTCGGCAATGAGCTTGACGGTGGACAGCAGGGGATCCTGCGCAACGGCATCCAGAAAGCTCGCGTGCTCGTCGAACTCACCGTTGACCCTGGCCAGGGTCGTGGCAAGATCGAAGCGGAAACCGTCCACCCGCATCTCCCTGACCCAGTAGCGCAATGAGTCGGTCACCATGCGCAGTACATCGGGATGACGCAGCTCGAGAGCATTGCCGGTACCGGTGAAATCGTTGTAGTAGCGCGCCTCGCCGTCCATCAGGTAGTAGTAGGACGTGTTGTCGATGCCGCGCAGCGACAGCGTCGGCCCCAGGTGATTGCCCTCGGCTGTGTGGTTGTAGACCACATCGAGTATGACCTCGAGTCCGGATTCATGCAGTAATTGCACAAAGGTCTTGAATTCATTGATGCCGCCGCTCCCCAGATATTCCGGGTGCGGCGCAAAGAACCCGATGGAGTTGTAGCCCCAGTAGTTGCGCAGGCCCTGATCAATCAGATGGCGATCGTGTACGAAAGCATGTACCGGTTGCAGCTCCACCGCCGTCACGCCGAGATTCCTGAGGTAGCCTATGACCTCGTGGGTCGCCAGACCGCCAAACGTGCCGCGCGCTGCCTTTGCCACCTCCGGATGACGCATGGTATAGCCACGCACGTGCATCTCGTAGATGATGGTCTCGTGCCAGGGTCGCGCCAGCGACCTGTCCAGTCCCCAGGTAAATGCCGGATCGATGACCTCGCACCGGGGCATGAAGGGGGCACTGTCGCGTGTATCGAACGACAGGTCGCCCTGATCGTCCCCGACAATATAGCCGAACAGCGCGTCATCCCACACCAGCACCCCGCGCAGGTTTTTGGCATAGGGATCCAGGAGCAGCTTGTGATGATTGAACCGGTGCCCGTGTCCGGGATCATAAGGTCCGAAGACGCGGTAACCATAGAGCTGACCGGCCCGCACGTCAGGCAGGTAACCATGCCAGATTTCATGGGTATACTCGGGCAGCGGTATGCGCTCGATCTCCTGCTTTCCCGCGCGGTCGAACAGGCACAGTTCCACCCGTTCGGCATGAGCCGAGAACAGTGCAAAGTTCGTACCGGAACCGTCCCAGGTCGCCCCCAGCGGATAGGGTAAACCCGGCCATACACGCCGACCTTGTTTCATCAAACACCCGCCTCGCACGTAATCATCATGTCATTGTGGCATATACACCAATGTCCGGGCCAGTTGTCGCCTCCTGATCTGTCAATGAATGTAGTGTCGCGATGCGACTGTCTGTTGCGCCGGCCCTTACCCGTGTGTGAAACAGGGCTGTGACGTCAAACTGCGCACGGAAAAGTGTGATGTGATCGAACCACATGTCCCTCAGGTCGCCGCCAGCAGAAATGCGGCGATGACCAGTCCGAACACGCCAATCGCCGCCGTGAAAATCACCCCGACCAGGATGCCGTGCCGCGGAGAGGTATTCCCATCGCGATGGTAGGAAACCGAGAAGTGCAGGTAGCGAGCCGCGGCCACGAACGCCATCAGGGCACCGACTATCACCATAACGGTACCTGCCCAGAACGAAAACGCCTCCGGATGCAGATGCTCCCCGGCATCCGGGATCACGTGACGCAGAATCAGACCGAAACGATCGATCACGAAGCCCAGCGCCATCAGCCCCAGTGCCGTACGTATCCAGGCCATGAGGGTACGCTCGGCCGCGAAATACACCAGGCGACGCCCTGTCGTTTCGGAACCGGACCGGTTCTCTGTCATAGCACCCAGCCCGGCAGATCAGGCCTGCGGAGCACGCTCTCGGCGGTGCCGTGAACCTGCCGCGCAGTTCGGCAGATCTGCGTTATGGCGGATTTCACCGATGCGCCTGACGAGGCTGCAGCTGTCCTGCTCTTCGGTGAAGTTTCCGGGCAGGTAGTGCAGGACAGGTGTGCGCCCGGCGAAACCCTGACATTCGGTCTTGATTGTGGTTCCGTCATTCTTTCCAGTCATATCTCCTCCTGTTCGAAATCATCTTCCACATACCCTGCCTCGACCCGTACCGGTTTGACCTGCGTGGTTCTTCGCAGTTCCCGCCCATACTGTAAGGTCAGGCGGCAATCCACATGTCACCTGATTATCGCTGAAACTCAGCCACGACGGAGAAACGCGGCATCCGGACCCGGACTGCAAGACACGCCGTAAATACTTCCCTGTGGTGCGGCAGACAGTCTTGCAGCCCGGGTCCGGAGCCCCCTCTACGTCCGGTCTCACCTTCTCCCTGCAGTCGTGCGCCGGCGGGAGAGCGGCCCATAGATGAAGGGCACTAACTTAAGCCGTAATGTAGGGTGGGTTAGCGCTTTTTGCGTAACCCACCGGGCGTTGCGCAGCAACACAACGTCTTTTTTATTGTGTGCCTGCCGGCACAGCCGGTGGATTACGGCACACACGGCGTGCCTCATCCACCCTACATCGAGGGTGGAACCGCTTGAGTAAGTGCCATTCGCCCATAGATCCCCGATATCTCGTTGCATAGAACCACTATGCGCCTCGATATCGTGAAACTCTGTTCTCGCTCTCCCACCCTGCTCGCTACGATCACCCAAGTCCGACAGGCTCCTGGCAGAAATTACCCGCATCAGAGGACCGGTCCTGCACGCAAACGCCTGGCCAGGATGACTGCTGTACTTGAACAGGGGCGCGATTCAGGGTCCAATGGCTGACCAGATTCGGAGAGATCATGTTGACTGAACTCGCAATGGATGTGGGACTGATCGTCGTTGCCATCGTTTTGATATGGCTGGCATGCGATCGACTCGAGCGCGCCTCTCATACTATCGCACGGTTTTACGGAATACCGGAAATCGTCAAGGGCTCCATCGTGATGGCCGTGAGTTCGAGTTTCCCCGAACTGGCCACCATCGTGCTCGCTGGCTGGTGGCACAACGACTTCGAACTCGGACTCGCCGCCATCATCGGATCCGCCATCTTCAACATCCTGGTCATTCCGGGGGTTTCCGTGTTGTTTCGCACCGGTTCGCTCGACGCCGATCGAAACATCGTCTTCCGTGAGACGCTGTTTTACCTCGTCAGTGTGATGGTCGTTCTGGTCACCCTGTCGTTTTCAGTCATCTACAATCCCCACGGTGACAGTCATCACGAGGGGATACTCACGCGCTCGCTCGTCCTGCTGCCTTTGGCCTTCTACCTGCTCTACCTGTATATCCAGTACCATGAGGTGCGCGATCATCGGCCGGATACCCGCTCTGAGCCGGTGCGTCCACTCCTTGAATGGACAATAATGCTGGCCTCCATGCTGGTCATACTGGCCGGCGTTGAAATACTGATCCGGATGGCTCTCGACCTCGGCCGTCTCCTTCACACACCGAGCGACTTCTGGGGGGCGACGATGATTGCCGCCGCCACCAGTGTGCCCGATCTGTTCCTGAGCGTCAGGGCGGCCCGGCGGAAAATCAGCATTTCCAGTCTCGCCAATGCCCTTGGCAGCAACATATTCGATCTGCTGGTCGTGCTGCCCGCCGGAGTGCTCGCTGCGGGTACCGTCGTCATCATCTACCCGCGCATCCTGCCCATGATGGCCTTCCTGATGCTTGCCACGGTCGTCATGCTAGTGCTTGCGCGCCGTGACTTCTCACTTACCAATCGGGACGGTATCGTGCTGTTGACGCTCTATGCAGGTTTTATAACCGGGATGGCCCTGGAGAGTTTTGGCGTCATTGCCGTGTTCGTTCGATGACCGGGACTTACCGGAATCGGACACACGGCACGCAGCGGCATATTCCTGGTATTTCCGGCAAGGATCAACGGTCGTAAATCAGACAACGGCCCTCGAGAGAACCGGTGCGGCGCGAACGATCAGCTTCCCGATTTTCGCAGCTTCTTGCGTATCACCATTAGATATCACTGTTTCGCCTGTGTGACGGTCTCAGGGACCGGCTGTCGATCAACCCGCGACTAGGAGTCTGTCGGACTTGGGATTGATCTACTCGGCAACTGCTCCATGCGTCGCTTGAAGCGCCTACTTTTGGTGCTCTACCTCCTGCATGGCCCAGGCCAGTCTCTCGACCGGTTCCCGGTCTCACCTTCTCCCTGCAGTCGTGCGCTGGCGGGAGAGCGGCCCATATGTCCCCGATTTCTCGTTGCATAGAACCACTATGCGCCTCGAAATCGTGAAAATCTGTTCTCGCTCCCCCACCCTGCTCGCTACGATCACCTAAGTCCGACAGGCTCCTAGCCATCGAGCAGGTCCTTGCCGAGGACACGACCCTGCGCATCAATTTCGTAAATCATGGGCACCGCCGTGGCGAGTTCCAGCCCGGCAACTCCGTCTTCACCCAGATTATCCAGAGTCATGACGATCGAGCGCAGCGAGTTGCCGTGCGCCGATACCAGGGTGCTATCCCCCGCGCGCAAGTGGTTCATAATGCGCCCTTCCATGAATGGAATGGTTCTGGCGGCGGTGTCCGCGAGGCTCTCACCGCCTGGTGGCCGGCAGGAAAATGAGCGCCTCCATTGTCTCACGGTCTTCTCTCCCACACGCTGTGCCGTTTGCCGTTTATTCAGCCCCTGCAAACTGCCGTAATAGCGTTCATCGAGTGCCTGGCTCAGAAAGACGGGCACTTCCTGGCCCGGCTCGCCATCGTAGCTGCCCCAGCCATGCCAGTCCGGATCATCGGCATCGTGTTTCAGCACAGGGCTCCTGCCGGCGCAGACACCCTCCCCCTCGGTCAGACAGATCACCGCCGTCTCGATGGCGCGAATCAGAAGACTGGTGAAACACACGTCTATCACTATCCCGTGAGCGCCCAGCAGACGGGCCGCCTTTCGGGCATCCTCGCGACCGCGAGGACTCAAAGGAACATCCACCCAGCCGGTGAAGCGGTTCCGTGCGTTCCAGGTGCTTTCGCCGTGGCGAATGAGGACAAGTCGGGTCATGGTACTGGCTATCCGGTTAATCAATGCTCATACGATTCATCATGACCATGGAAGTCCTCTCGCGGCAAGGGTCAATTGCGCGACGTTTACTGCCTGAACAGACCGGGAATATTCAACTGCCGATACAGTCGATCCTCGCCCCGAGTGTATCGTGGCAAGTGCGCTGGCCGCTAACCGGCAGCCGATGCACAAGGGGTCCACGAACCGGCCAGACCATGAACGACTGGTCCTTCCCCCCATAGAACATGCGCCCGCCCGCCATATCGACATACCAGGCGTGTGCCGGACTGCGGTAAAGCAAGATAAAGCGAATGAGATCTGGGCAGGGGCCGAAAACCGGCACATCATGATCTGTCACATGCGGCGTGATCACAGTGGCGCCAGTTCGGTAATCGGCGTGACATTCTTCGCATCGACCTTGCCGTACAGATCATAAAGAGCGGCCTGAAGCGCCTCCTCGATTACCGGATGGTAAAACGGCATCTGCAGTATCTCGCCGACCGTCATTTCCTTCTGTATGCACCAGGCCAGCAGGTGCCCCAGATTTTCACCCTTCGGACACGCCATCTCGGCGCCCAGCAGGCGACCACTGGCCTTGTCTGCATAGACGCGAATCAGGCCGCGATTCTTGGCCATGATCATGGCACGGCCAACCGGCCCCATCTGAATCTGCCCGGTCGCCGTACTGGCTGGATCGAGGTCAACAAAGCAGGTGCCGACCACCACGATATTGGGATCGCAGAAGGTAATGCTGAGCGGCGTCTTTCTCCTGAAGGCTACCGGCTCGGAAGAAATCGCATTGTGACCGGCGATGCGTCCCTCGTCACCAGCCTCGTGCAGCAAGGGGCGTTCGCCGGTGACATCACCGGCAATATATATACCGGTGTCGCCGATACGCATGGTTCCGGGGTCGAACACCGGAATGCCGCGGACATCCAGTTCAAGATCGATATCCGCCAGCCCGAGCTTGTCGAGGTTGGGCATGCGGCCCATACTGGCAAAAACACGCTCGACCTCGACAACCCGCTCGCCGGCCTGTACCCGCAGCAGGCCGTTGCCGGCCTCGGTCACCCCCGCTGCGTGTCCAAGCCACAGCGTCATCTCCTTGCCAAAGACATCGATGGCGGTACGGGCGACTTCCGGATCACTCAGGCCGCCGATCGTTGCGAGTTGATCAATACCGGTGACTTCGAGACCCAGGCGTCTGAGCGACTGACCGATTTCCAGACCGATCACGCCGAGTCCGATGACTGCGATCGACGTTGGCAGGTCCTCCAGCTCGAAGAATTCATCGGTTGTAATGATCCGGTCGCGGAAGGGCTCCCAGGCCCGCGGGACCAGCGGCCGCGAACCGGTCGCGATGATGATGTTTTCAGCGCGTATCAGCTCACCGGTGTCGATTTCAAGCAGATCCGTGTCAATGAACCGGGCATAGCCCTCGATGAAGTTTTCCTCGGGCAACTTGTCGGTACTGTTGGAAAGCACCCGTTCGACAAAGATGTCGCGCAAATCCTGTACATATTCCATCGCCTCCGGGATGGTGAGGTTCATGTCCTCATGACCCTCGATCCCGTAGCGATTGAATACATTGCGGCGATAAAAATCCTCGGCAACCTGAATCACGGCCTTGGAGGGCATACAACCCACGCGCGCGCAGGTGGTGCCCAGCTCGCCGCCATTGATCAGCACGAAGGATTTCCCTGAAGGACGCACCTTCCCCAGGGCATACAGTCCGGCACTGCCGGAACCTATGATTGCAACATCGACCTTGCGTTCTTTCACATCGACTCCTCATGCCAGCAAAGCTTTACAGTGGTGTTTCCGACGCCATGGGCCATGCAGCCAGGCGCGGTGGACCCGAAGGATAAACACATACCGCACGCTTATCCAGCCGGAGAACCACGCGCCTGAAGCAGGGCCGCCTGACGCCGCCAAAAACCGCCAGGGAAATCGCCAGGCGTCTTGACAGTCAGCCGCCTTCCCGGAACACTGCAAGCTCTGCAGCAACCAGGGAAACCGGCATGAAACGTGTTACCGTGGTGGGAACCGGCTTTGGCGGACTAACCGCCGTCAGCACGCTGCGCAAGCTGGAACCATCGGCCAAGATCACCGTCATCGGCAGGCAGCCGGAATTTTTCTATTACCCGAGTCTCATCTGGATTCCGTCCGGAATACGCAGCGGGGATGACCTCACGATCAACCTGGAGAATTATTTCCATCGCAAACAGGTGGTATTCCATCAGGGTGCGGCAACCGGCATCCGTGACGGTGGCCGGGTGGTCGAAACCGATAACGGCGATGTCGGGAATGACGGACTGATTATCGCATCCGGCGGGCGTTATATCACCAGGCTTCCCGGAATTGAACACGCCGCCATCCCCTGCCGCGGCCTCGAGGATGCAGAACGCATCCGCGACCGTCTGAAGGAAATGGACGGGGGAACCATTGCCTTTGGTTTTGGTGGCAATCCCAGAGAACCATCTGCCATGCGCGGCGGGCCCGTATTTGAATTCCTGTTCGGCACCGACACCCTGCTCAGGCGGCAGGGACGGCGCGACCGCTTCAGGCTGGTGTTCTTCGCCCCGTCCAAACGTCCCGGCCAGCGCCTCGGCGACAAGGCCGTGGATGCACTGCTCAAACGCATGGCCGAGCGCGGTATTTCCACCCACCTGGGCCACAAGCTGAAGGGCTTTGAATCCGGCAAGGTGCTTACCGAGGGGGGTGAGGTCAAGGCCGACCTGATTGTGTTCATGCCCGGCATGAGCGGCAGTCCATGGATCGACAACACCACCCTGCCCAAATCAGAGGGGGGACTGCTTGCCGCGGATGCGCACTGCCGTGTACCGGGCTGGGAGCGGGTCTATGTCGCCGGTGACGCCGGCAGCTTCCCCGGCCCCGACTGGCTACCCAAACAGGCGCACATGGCTGACCTGCAGGCAGCCGCCGCGGCGAAAAACCTCGTGCATGAACTCAACGGTGAACAACCCCTGGAGGGCTTCAAGGTGGAGCTCGCCTGCATCATCGATTCCCTCGACTCGGGGACACTGGTGACACGCACCGGCGCCAGGACCCTGCTGTTGCCATCAACGCGCCTGATGCACTGGTCGAAACGCCTGTTCGAATGGTGGTACCTGCGCCAGTATCGCTAGTGCAATCGCCATGACTTCCGGATAGCGTTCCAGACAGGCACGGGATGCGGTGCGTTCTGTGCGCTTGCAAAGGCAGGTCTGAAACTACCCGGTAAACCGGCCTGGACCCTGGCGCCTAGTGCAACGCCGGCCGGTCCTGCACAATCAGATAGCCCCGGTAATGATCACCGTCGAGCGTGTGCATGGCGCCGTAGAGATGCGCAACGGGCGCCCAGTACCAGGGATTGAAATAGCCAGCCACATCCAGCAGCAGTACCGAATCGGTCTTCTGATCATAGGCCGCGACCGGTGAAATGTGGCCGTGGGTGGATGCCCCCAGGGTACTGCCGTTGAAATTGACCAGCAGGAAGCGCACTGAATCCGCAAGCACCGACTTCAGATGCTCACGGAAAGCCGCCACAGCAGCCTCTGAATCCGCATCGGCGTAGTGAAGATCCACACAGGTGTCGTAGGCTTCAAGAATCCCCTTGAGCTGGGCCAGCGTCAATCCGGGGTCGATCTCGCCTCCTTCCGCGCCGGTGTTTTTCAGCTCGATTACGTCCCGGTGTTTCACCGCTTCGGTCCGTTCGCCAAGCAGTGTCAGCTGCGAATAGGCCGGATAGGGCCGGCGCCCGCCGCCCAGATTCTCCGGCACCACCACCTCGAGAGACTTCTGGCTGGGTACGACGTTCCTGCTCAGGCGCAAGGCATTGAGCACAATCACCGATGACGCGACCCCGCAATACAGCGGATTGGCCTGGGGCTGGAAGTTGTGCGCAAGCTGAAAGAAGTCCGTCTTGTATGCCGAACTCGCGAGGCGCGACTTCCCCTCCTCCGTGTTCCAGCCGACGAGGACGGTCTTTCCCTGCGGGGAAAAACTGCTGGGGCCGAATACGCCATAGAGCGCTTTGGACTCCCTGGCATGAACAGACCCTGTCAGCACCAGCAAGGCACAGACAAAGACAAGGCGAAGAACACGTGCGCGTTCAGGTGTCATCGATGTGCCTGCGGTTGCGAATGATTTGTAACTATAGAGAGCACCTCGAAATACTCCAATTATTTCTGTAGGAGCGGGCTCTTGTGCCCTTTGGGTATGCCCGCGAAACCGCCACCTGAGAATCAACTGCTTAGCGGGCACCCGATCAAGCGCCTCCGGCATGTGACATTACTACAATGAAAGGGGTTGGTCGATGTTATGCTGCTGTAACTAATCTGCCTGACCAGACGTTACTTCGACGGCATACCGCGGTCAGGCGCACACGGTTACGCGCCGCAGTGCGGTTTGGCCGCGAACGGTTCACTGCATCCTGCCCCGATACCGGCAGTGAACCGTCGCCGCTGTTGTCGTGCTAGTCGTCCTGGCGCTCATCCATCATGGCTTTCTTTCCTGTCATACGCTGTTCGCGCAACTTCGCCAGTTTGTCCTGTTGTTCGGCTGTCAGCACCTGTAACGATTGATGCATGGTATCGATGCGTGCAACGGTAAGCTCCGCACGAAGCTTTGCCTGTTGATCCGCCAGTTCGCGAACCTTCTCGATGTTATAGTCGCTGCCGGTTACCAGACTGCGCATGGCCTTGCGGCTGTCGAGCAGTTGCTGGCGGACGTTCTCCGTATCCGTGCGTCTGGTCTCGATTATCAACTTGATTTCGCTCTGCTGGGCGTCGGTAAGGTCAACCTGCTGCATCAGGCGTTGCAGTGGATCATGACGCCCTTCGCTATGGCCCCTGCCTTCGCCGTACGCGCCGCTGCGTTCTCCACAATGCGGTCCGGCATAACCGACGGTGACGATGCCTGCGGTTGCCAGGCTCCCGGCCAGCAGGGTTGTGAGAATGAGATTGCGATGTTTCATGTGAGAGTCCTCTTTGTTTCAGGGTTTGGCCGGGACGTTTCCCGGTATGCAGACCAGTATGGGATTCTGTAATGCAAAAGGATGTCATGAACGCGTAAAGGTATGTAAAAGTATGTAAAGGTCGATAGCCGACAGACGAATTGTGGCAACATTGGGAACACGATGAACGCAATCCCCACAACGCAACTGTTATTGATTGACGACGATTCCGAGCTATGCGCTATGCTCGGCGAATATCTTGAACCGGAAGGCTTCACCGTGACGGCGCTGCACGACGGCGAGTCCGGCGCACGAACCGCGCTCTCCGGCGCCTTTGATGTCGTGGTGCTGGATGTGATGATGCCGCGCCTGAACGGTATCGAGGCCTTGCGCCGCATCCGCGTCGCCAGCAGCGTTCCGGTGTTGATGCTGACCGCCAAGGGCGATGATGTCGACCGCATCGTCGGACTGGAACTCGGCGCCGATGACTATCTGCCAAAGCCGTTTAATCCACGCGAGCTGGTTGCCCGTCTGCGGGCGATTCTGCGCCGCGGCGTCACCGCAGCGGATAACACGCTGGTCACTGCCGGGCCACTGGTCATACGGCCCGGCGAGCGGACTGCCGACTGGCGCGGTGAGGCGCTGGATCTCACCAGCACGGAATTCAATCTACTCGAAGTCCTCGCGCGACATGCCGGCCATGTGGTGAACAAGGGTGATCTGGCAGAGCAGGCATTGGGGCGCAGGCTCACGCGCTTCGATCGCAGCATCGATATGCATATGAGCAAGCTGCGCAACAAGCTCGGCCTGCTCGATGACGGGCGTTCGCCGATCCATACGGTGCGGGGTGTGGGCTATCAATTGACAAGCGGATGACAAAATAACGATGGGACGTCTGTTCTGGAAAATATTTCTCGGTTTCTGGCTGTCGCTGGTGGTGGTCTCCGTTGCGGTGGGATTTGCCGTCAACCTCTACAACCAGACACGCTGGGATGACCTTGATGATCTCGCAGCCGGACCGCGGGTAGAGCTGGCGCTCAACGCAGTCGCCGTCGCACTGCGCCATGGTGGACGCGAGGCAGTGGCGGAATTGTTCCAGGACATGCCGCGACGGTTCCGCCGGCAGGTGCTGATCGTCAACGAGCAGGGGAAAGACCTGTTCGGCAACAGTGTACCAGCCGCCGCGCTGCGACGCGCCAGTGAGGATATCGGCGAGTCCATGCGCGCACGGGGACTGCGGCGCGTGCGGCTGGCGGATGGCGCCGAATACCTGCTGTTCATACCGGGAGATACGCGTGGCGAAGGCGCATCACACCGCCATCCGCGGGATCGGCCGCCATTCATTTTTTGGCTGATCCCGGCTGGAATGACCGGTCTGTTGTTCAGCGCCGGACTGGCCTGGTATCTGACGCGCCCGGTGCGACACTTGCGGGATGGCAGTCGGCTACTTGCTGCCGGTCTGCTCGACACCCGCGTCGGTCCGCGTATCGGCGCTCGCCGTGACGAGATTGCCGACCTTGGTCGTGACTTCGACCATATGGCTGGACAACTGCAATCACTGGTTACTGCACAACAGCGCCTTCTCCACGACGTCTCGCATGAATTGCGTTCGCCACTGGCGCGGTTGCAGCTCGCGATCGGCCTGCTGCGACAGAACCCGGAGAATACCGGACAAACACTCGAGCGCATCGAACGTGAAAGCGCGCGGCTCGACGAACTGGTCGGACAACTGCTGACACTCTCACGTCTCGAAGCCGGCGTCAGCCTGCCGACCGAGACCATCGACCTGACGCAATTACTGCACGATATCGCCACGGATGCACAATTCGAAAGCGCTCCCGAAGGACGAAGTATCACGCTGCATGGCGAGGATGGTTTGAGCCTGGTCGGTAATCATGAGGCATTGCACCGTGCACTCGACAACATCGTGCGTAATGCGCTGCAATACACGCCCGCGCAGTCCAGCGTCGAAATCACCGCTGCACGCACACCAGCGGGCGGCATTCACATCAGTGTCTGCGATGTCGGCCCCGGCGTGGCCAAAGACAAACTCGCCTCGCTGTTCGATCCCTTCGTACGCGCCGATGACAATGCAATACGTGACGGTTATGGCCTGGGCCTCGCCATTGCACGCCGCGCCGTTGAAGCGCACGGCGGTCATATACGCGCAATCAACCGGCCGGAGGGCGGGTTGTGTGTGGAGGTGGATTTACAAGCCCAGATTGCAACAGGCCCGTAAACTAAAATGCACCCTTCCCGAAGGTCTCATACTCGCATCTCCCGATCCAGGTGTGCCGGAATCCGGCGATATCTTCCCAGGGCGAACGGTGGACCACTGTGTGTTTGTACGCATGGGAACCCCTCCGGTTAGCTGATCCAGCCTTCATTCTTGAAGCGTTTCTTCAGCACGTCGGCGATCTCCTTGATGATGCGGCTGTAAGGCTTCATTGAAAAACGCCTTTCGTATGTCTGAAAAATCGTTTTCAGGAGTCCGGAGCTTGTTTCAGCAAACTCCGGACTCAAGCGCTGATCAAAGGCTATTCTTGAATCAGCCCCACCTTGAGCATGGCATCGTAACAACGCAGTTCCGTGTTGTTGATATTATCCATCAGGCAAGCGAGCAATCGGCCGCCTCCTGCAACGACACCGGGGCAGAGTCGTTGCATGTCGTCGGCGCAGTTCGCGCCAAAGAAATTGGCATCCCCGAGCGCGGCTTCGATGGTGGACTCGCCTTCATTGATGGCCTGCTTGCAACCGGACGATAACTGGCTTTCATGGTCGAACAGGCAGTTCATCACCCGGCCACCGCCCATGGGCACCTGGGCACACAACGAGTTGACCTCCTTGCTGCACCCGTCGCCCATGATTCTCACCGCCTCGTCCATCCCACGCTGTATGATGGGCGTATTCACCGCGATGCCCGCCGCCTCGACGTTCTTGTCCTCGATCTTCTCCTGCCGGCGGCTTCCCACGAATTCACCCAGCGCTGCGGTGCTTACCACGGGAATGACAAACCGCACCTCGGTGCGCCGGTTCGGCGCCAGACAACGGATCAGTGCTTCACCGCCCAACCCCGGGCAGGTAACCAGAGGATCCGCCGAACCTTCCGCCGACGTGTGGATGCGATCGGCCGGAATCCCGTCGGCAATGAGCTGTGCCTTGACCGCGTCTGCCCGCCGTTGCGAGAGTTTCAGATTGTATTCGTCATTTCCGATATTGTCGGTGTAGCCGGCGACGAACACCCGCGCGACGTACGTATTCTCGTGGCGG
>Ga0210085_1000126_pt1 | contig 33817 bp, 28 predicted proteins | sample China_Galinas_PW_5_FD_184866 | JGI IMG/M metagenome (GOLD analysis project Ga0210085, IMG submission 184866) | Wetland microbial communities from San Francisco Bay, California, USA, that impact long-term carbon sequestration - China_Galinas_PWC_D1... | ecosystem: Environmental > Aquatic > Marine...
GGCGTGGGGCAGGGCCAGGACCAGGAAGCGCGTGCGATTTCGGCGCTCGGCCTGGATGTCGGCGGCAAGCACCTCCAGTCCGTGGAGCTGGGCGGCCCGGGGCGACAGCACCGCCGCCGAACCGCGCTCACCGTGTTCCCGGATCTCGCGTCCCGCGCCGGCGGTGTTGGTGGCCGCCAACAGCGTCCAGTCGCGGCCACGCAGGTATGGTTCCGCCTGCATCAGGGCCTGGATATGCGAGTAGACCCGTGATATCGATTCGAGCCGCTCGCCGGGCAGGGCCGCAAGACAGAGGCGTACGGGCACGATGACCTCGCCGACCACGGTCGCCTCCGACCCAAGCAAGAGGTCGTAGACCTCGTGCACACCGCCGCCGACCACGTTCTCGATGGGCAGGACCCCGGCCGAAACGCGCCCATCCATGACCGCGGACAGGACGTCTCGAAAGAGCGGCACCGGCACTGCGTCCGCGTGGGGATAGGCCGCCAGCACCGCGTCCTCGGCGAAGGAGCCGGGCACGCCGGCGAAAGCCACTCGCAGGGGCTCGTCCGGGTTCATGCGCTCGTCCGGGTTCATGCGCTAGAGCCTACCGTCCAGGGCCGGGCTGCTGGCGCCGGTTCGGCTAGGCGCTGGCCGCCTGGGACTGCTTCCAGATGGCGTACTCGAACGAATCCGCGAGGGCTGCAGCCGAGGCCGAGATGATGTTCGTGTCCGAGCCCATCGTGGACCACTCGCGGTCGCCATCGATGGAGTCGATGATCACGCGGGTGCGGGCGGCGGTGGCCGACGAGCCGTCGATGATGCGCACCTTGTAGTCGACGAGGCGCATCGACTCGAGCCCCGGGTAGAAGGCACCGAGAGCCTTGCGCAGAGCGGCGTCGAGCGCGTTCACGGGACCGTTGCCGTCGGCGGCGGTATGGAGGACCTCCCCATCGACGCGCACCTTGACCGTGGCTTCGGCCAGGAAGTCACGGCCCACACGCTGCTCGGAGAGGGTCGTGTAGTCGAGGATCTCGAAGGGCGCGACGTAATCGGCGCCCTTGCGCCGGATGAGCAGCTCGAAGGAAGCCTCCGCGCCCTCGAACGCGAGCCCCTGGTTCTCGAGCTCCTTGATGGTCTCGGAGAGCACCTTGGCATCGATCACGCCCTCGAGGTTGTGGCCCAGCTGCTCGGCACGGATGCGCGTGTTGGCACGGCCGCCAAGCTCGGACACGACCAGCCGGCTCTCGTTGCCCACGCGAACGGGATCGACGTGCTGGTAGCTGCGCTCCACCTTGGCCACGGCCGCCCCGTGGACCCCACCCTTGTGGGCGAAGGCCGAGCGTCCGACGAATGGCTGGTAGTCGAGAGGTGTGACGTTGGCGATCTCTGCCACCGAACGGGAGAGCGAGGTCAGATGGCTGATATCACCGCCGCCGACCGGCGCCAGCGACAGGTCCGTCTTGAGGGCCAGGTTGGCCATGACACTGACCATGTTGGCATTGCCGCAGCGTTCGCCATAGCCGTTGATGGTGGCCTGCACGTGGCGCACACCGATCGCGACCGCGGCCAGCGTGTTGGCCACGGCCAGCTCGGCGTCGTTGTGGGTGTGGATACCCCAGGTCACCAGCGGAGCGCCTGGATCGGCTCCGATGGCGGCCATGGTGTCCTGCACGATGGCCACCAGCTCCGTGGTGAGGGTGCCGCCGTTGGTGTCGCAGAGGACGATGTCGCGGGCGCCGGCCTCGCGAGCGGCCCGTAGTGTGGCGAGCGCGTAGTCGCGATCGGCCTTGTAGCCGTCGAAGTAGTGCTCCGCGTCGTAGACCACGGTGCGGCCGTGCTCGCCGACCCAGCCCACGGACTCGGCGATCATGTCCAGGTTCTGGGGTAGCGTCGCCCCCAGCACCTCGGTCACGTGCAGGTCCCACGACTTGCCGAAGATGGTCACCACCGGCGTCTCCGCCCGCACCAGCTCGTTGAGGAAGGGGTCCTCCGCGGCCGTGTTGGCGCGGTGCCGCGTGGAGCCGAAGGCCGCCAGCTTGGCATTGCTCCAGGTCATCTTCTTGGCCTGCGCGAAGAACTCGATGTCCTTGGGGTTGGAGCCGGGCCAGCCACCCTCGATGAAGGGCATGCCGTACTCGTCGAGCATGCGCGCGACGCGCAGCTTGTCGGCGAGCGAGAGGGTGATGTTCTCGCCCTGCGTCCCGTCGCGCAGGGTCGTGTCATACAGGACGACCGGCTGATCGACGGCCGCCTCCTGGTCGTTATTCACGTCGATCTCCCGTGCTCTGTGCCACCTGGCCGGAACGAAGCTGCGCCGCGACCGCTTCGGCGAAGGCCGCCGTGCCCACGCTGCGCCAGCCGCGCGCCTCGCCCTCGGAACCCATGAGGTCCCGGGTACGTGTGCCGCCGTCGAGTGTGGTGCGGACGGCGTTCTCGATGGCCGTGGCGGCCTCGGCCTGGCCCAGCGACCAGCGCAGCATCATGGCCGCCGACAGGATGGTGGCGGTGGGGTTGGCGATGTCGAGCCCGGTCTTGGCGGGGGACGAGCCGTGGATGGGCTCGTACATGCCGGTGGTGCCGTGGGCGGTGGTGCGCTCGCCGAGCGAGGCCGATGGCAGCATGCCCAGGGAGCCGGCCAGGACGGAAGCCTCGTCGCTGAGGATGTCGCCGAACATGTTGCCCGTCACGATGACGTCGAAGGACGCCGGCTTGGTGATGAGCGACATGGCCGTCGAGTCGACGAGGCGGTGCTCCAGCTCCACGTCCGGGTAGGCGGGCGCGACCTCCTCCACCACGGCTCGCCACAGGCGGCTGTTGGCGAGGACGTTGGCCTTGTCCACGCTGGTCAGCTTCTTGCGACGTCCCTGTGCCAGGCGGAAGGCGAGGTCGACGATGCGGCGGACCTCCGGCTCGGTGTAGGACATGGTGTCGTAGGCCTCACGTCCGTTGGGACCGTCGAAGGCCTCCTTACGCGCCCCGAAGTAGATGCCTCCGGTGAGCTCGCGCACGATCATCATGTCCACGCCCTCGATGAGGTCTGCTCGCAGGGGCGACGATTCCTTCAGCGACGGCTCCACCGATACCGGGCGCAGGTTGGCGTAGAGGCCCAGGACCTTGCGGATCCTGAGCAGGCCCTGCTCTGGTCGCACCGTGGCTGCGGGGTCGTCCCACTTGGGACCGCCGACCGCGCCGAGGAAGACGGCGTCACTCTCGAGCATGCGCTCGAGGTCCTCGTCACGAACGGCCTCGCCATAGGCATCGATGGCGATCCCGCCCGCCTTGACCTCGGTCCACTCGATGTCGAAGCCGAAGCGCTCCTCGGCCGCCGCCAGGACCGTCAGCGAGGCCTCCACGATCTCCGGCCCGATGCCATCGCCGGGGATCTTGACGACCTGGTAGGTGGGCTTGCCGGCAGGGCTCAAACGAGTGTCTCCTTCCGCGCCTCGAGGGAGGCCGTCTCGTGCCGGAGCAGCTTCTCGAGTCCGGCCAGGTAGGCCTCCAGCGAGGCCTCGATGATGTTGGTGGAAAGGCCGTGGCCATTCACCGTCTCGGCGGTGTCTTCGGGATCGACCGAGCGCCGCGCGCGGACCATGACCGCGCCCTGGGCGTCCTCGCCGCCCGAGACCGCCCGGATCTCGTACTCGGCCAGGCGTGGATACCAGCCGAGGACCGGCTCGACGGCCTTGTCCACGGCCACGAACAGCGCGTTCACCGGGCCGTTGCCCTCAGCCATGGCCTCCACGGCCTGGCCCTTGACGAGAAGGGAGACCGCACCTTTGGCGATGCCACCCTTGCCCGAGCTGACCGACCAGTCGACCAGCTTGACGGGGGAGTCGGAGGTCATCTCCTCGACCGCACCCGCATTCGTGGCCTGGGCTTCGACGAGGGCGGTGAGGTCGGCGTCGGTGACCTCCTTCTTGGTGTCAGCCAGGGCGATGGCCTGCTGGTAGACCTTGTCGAGCTGCTCGCCCGAGAGGTCGTAGCCCAGCTGGGCCAGCTTGCCCTGCAGGCCCCGCCGACCACTGAGCTTGCCGACCGACAGCCGCGAGCCGCTGAGGCCCACTGACTGTGGCGTCATGATCTCGTAGGTCAGCGCGTTCTTGAGCACGCCGTCCTGGTGGATGCCTGACTCGTGGGCGAAGGCGTTGCGGCCGACGATGGCCTTGTTGGGCTGGACCGTGAAGCCGGTGAGGTAGCTGACCAGCCGGCTGGCGTTGCTGATCTGCTCGGTGTTGATGCGGTGGCCCGCGACCTTGAACTCGGTGGGCCGTGTGCGCAGCGCCATCACGACCTCTTCGAGCGAGGCGTTGCCCGCGCGCTCACCGAGGCCGTTGACGGTCACCTCCACCTGTCGCGCGCCCGCCTGGACCGCGGCCAGCGTGTTGGCCGTGGCCAGGCCCAGGTCGTTGTGGCAGTGGACGCTGATGACGGCGCCGCTGCCGACACGGTCCACGACCTTGCGCGTGAGCTCGCCGAACTCGGCCGGGATGGCATAGCCCACGGTGTCGGGGATGTTGACGGTGGTGGCGCCGGCGTCGACCACGGCCTCGTAGACCTTGAGCAGGAAGTCGTGCTCGGTACGGCTGGCGTCCTCGGCGCTGAACTCGATCTCCGCATCGGGCCCCAGGCGCTTGCGGGCATAGGCGACCCACTCGACCGCGGCCTTGAGCGCCTGCTCGCGCGACATCTTGAGCTTGTGCACCAGGTGGATGTCGCTGGTAGCGATGAACAGGTGCAGGTGCGGCTTCTCCGCCGGCAGGAGCGCCTCGACCCCGCGCTGGGGATCGCCATCCTTGCAGCGGGCCAGGCCGGCCACGGCGATGCCCTTGGTTTCGCGGGCGATGGTGTTGACGGCCTCGAAGTCACCGGGCGAAGCGGCCGGGAAGCCGGCCTCGATGACGTCCACGTTCAGGCGGGCGAGCTGTCGGGCGACCTCGATCTTCTCGCTGACGGTGAGGCCGGCCCCGGGTGCCTGCTCACCGTCGCGCAGGGTGGTGTCGAAGATGCGTACTGGTACGTCGGCAGTCATCAGGCTCCCCCCTTGCCGCTTGCGGGCGCGGCTGCCCCGGTGGTCGTGGCCTGGGCCTGGCCGGCGCTGACCTCGACCGGGTCGAGCCAGGCCATCTGGCCGCGCAGGCGTGCCCCGACCTGCTCGATCTGGTGGTCATGGTCGGCACTGCGCATGCGCTCGAACTCGGCGCCACCCGAGTCGTACTCGGCGATCCAGCGCTCGGCGAACGCGCCCGACTGGATGTCTGCGAGGACGTCCCGCATGGCCTGCTTGGCACCCTCGGTCACGCGTGGGCCCGAGACGTAGTCGCCGTACTCGGCCGTCTCGCTGACGCTGAAGCGCATGTAGTTGAGGCCGCCGCGATACATGAGGTCCACGATGAGCTTGAGCTCGTGCATCGTCTCGAAGTAGGCCAGCTCCGGCTGGTAGCCCGCCTCGACCAGGGTTTCGAAGGCAGCCTTGACCATGGCGCTGACGCCGCCACAGAGCAGGGCCTGCTCACCGAAGAGGTCGGTCTCGGTCTCCTCCGCGAACGTCGTCTCGAGGATGCCGGCGCGAGTGCTGCCGAGGCCGCGGGCGTAGGCCATGACCCGCGCCCGGGCGGTGCCCGAGGGGTCTTGCTCCACCGCAAAGAGCGCCGGTACGCCACCGCCCGCCTCGTAGACGGAGCGCAGCAGGTGGCCAGGACCCTTGGGCGCGACCATGCCGACGTCGACGTTCTCCGGCGGCACGATGCGCCCGAATCGGATGTTGAAGCCGTGGGCGAACATGAGCAGCTGACCGGCCCGCAGATGGGGGCCGATCTCGGAGTCGTAGAGCGACTTCTGGATGGTGTCGGGAACCGCGATCATGATCACGTCGGCGGCCTTGACCGCATCGGCCACGTCCATGACCTGCAGGCCGGCCCGCTCCGCGATGGCGCGGGACTTGGACCCCGGCGCCAGGCCGACCACGACCTTGACCCCGCTCTCATGGAGGTTGAGGGCGTGGGCGTGGCCCTGGCTGCCGTAGCCGATGACGGCTACGGTCTGGCCCTCGAGCGCGGCCGGATCAGCGTCGTTGTCGTAGTACATCCGTGCGGGCATGTGTGCGTTCCTCTTCTACTCGGCGGTCTTGTGACGGGTGGGCACGACGGCCGGCTCCGGGCCGGCGCGAAGGATGGCCTGGAGGTCGATGGCGCCGGATCCGCGGCTGAGGGCGATGGTGCCGGTACGGACCATCTCCTTGATGCCGAACCCACCGAGCAGGGCCACGAGCGAGTCGATCTCCTGTTCGGTGCCACTGTGCTCGATGATGACGGTCTCGGGGCCGACGTCGAGGACCCGGCCCTTGTAGAGCTCGATGATGCGCAGGATCTCGCCCCGCTTGGACTCGGTGGCGCGCACCTTGATGAGCGCCAGCTCGTGCTCGACCACGCCCGACTCGGGCAGGTCCTGGACCTTGAGCACGTCGATGAGCCGATAGAGCTGCTTGCCCATCTGCTCGACAGCGAAGTCATCGCCCCGCAGGGAGATGGTCATGCGGCTGATGTCCGGCCGCTCGGTGTGGCCCACGGCCAGTGACTCGATGTTGAAGTTGCGGCTGCGGACCATGCTGGCCACTCGATTGAGCACGCCCGGCTGGTTGTTGACCAGCACGACCAGCACGTGGCGGTGCTTCTGGCCGGTGCCGGGCACGTAGCGCTCCTTGGGCGCGTGCTTGACCGGAGCGCTGATGGGATCGTTCATGGCCATGACTAGCGCTCCTCTCCTGCCGGCCCAGCCTGGCCGTTGGCCGTCGTGTCCGCGGGCGGCTGATCCTGGCCCATGTCGTCGATGAGGTCGGACAGGCCCTTGCCCGCCGGCATCATCGGCAGCACGTTCTGCGTCTGCTCGATCTCGAACCACACCAGGGCGGGACCGTCGTGGGCCTGGGCCGCTCGGATGGCGTCATCGACCTGCTCGGGCGAGTCGGCTCGGAAGGTGGGCATCCCGTAGGCTTCGGCCAGCTTGTCCCACTGGGGCGCCGGCAGGTCGCTGGAGTGGTAGTTGCCGCCGTAGACGATCTCCTGCCACTGGCGGATCATGCCCAGCTTCTTGTTGTCCATGAGCGCGATCTTGACCGGGATGTGATCGACCACCACGGTCAGCAGCTCCTGGCTGGTCATCTGCAACCCGCCGTCACCGACCACCGCCCAGGTCTCCTTGTCCGGCCGACCCAGCGCAGCGCCCATAGCGGCCGGGAGGCCGAAGCCCATGGTGCCGAGGCCGCCCGACGAAAGATGGCTGTCAGGGCGGCGGAAGCCGGCGTATCGGGCCAACCACATCTGGTGCTGTCCCACGTCCGAGACGAGGGTCGCGTCGTGGTCGGTCATCTCGCCCAGCCGCTGCATCACGTAGTCTGCCGTGAGCAGGCCCTGCTTCCAGCCGCCGGACCCGTGCCACGAGATGGCCTCGGACTCCGTGCGCCACTCGGCCAACTCGGCGAAGTACTCGGCCCTGGTGGCCGGGTCGATCTCAGGGACAGCCTTGATGAAGTCGCGCAGAACGCTGCCGACGTCACCCACGATGGGGATGTCGACAGCCACGTTCTTGCCGATCTCACTGGGGTCGATGTCGACGTGGATGATCTGGGCATTCGGGGCGTAGGTGCTGACCGAGCCGGTGACGCGATCATCGAAGCGCATGCCCAGCGCGATGAGCAGGTCAGCTGACTGGATGGCCTTGTTCACGTGCTTCCAGCCGTGCATGCCCATGTAGCCGTAGGAGAGTGGGTCATCCTCGGGCATGGCCCCCACGCCGAGCAAGGTGTGGGTGACCGGGATCTGGGCCTTGTGAGCGAAGGACCTGAGCTGGTCACTGGCGCCGGCGATGAGCACGCCGTGGCCGGCCAGGATCACGGGCCGCCTGGCTGCCGCGATGGCCTTCGCCGCCAGCTTGACCTGACGTGGGTGTCCCTCGTAGCGAGGCTTGTAGCCGGGCAGGTCGAGGACCGTCGGGTTCTGGGCCCTGGTCTCGGCCGTGAGGGCGTCCTTGGTGAGGTCGACGTGGACCGGGCCTGGGCGACCGGTACGGGCGATGTGGAAGGCCTCCGCGATGACGCGCGGGATGTCGTCAGCGTTGCGCACCAGGTAGTTGTGCTTGGTCATGGGCAGCGTGATGCCGCTGATGTCGATCTCCTGGAACGCATCCTTGCCCAGGAGCGCGCCCGGCACGTTGCCGGTGATCGCGACCATCGGCACCGAATCGAGTTGGGCGGTGGCGATACCCGTGACGAGGTTGGTCGCACCGGGGCCGGATGTCCCGAGACAGACGCCGACTCGGCCACTGGCACGAGCGTAGCCGTCGGCAGCGTGGGCGGCTCCCTGCTCGTGGCGGACCAGGATGGTGCGCAGCTCGGGGTAGTCGGCCCAGACGTCATAGAGCGGCAGGATCACGCCGCCGGGGTAGCCGAAGATGACGTCGACGCCCTGGTGGATGAGGGCCTCACAGAGGGCATCCGCGCCGATGCGGTCGCGATGCGTGATGCGTCCCTGCTGGAGCATGTCGGCGCGGGCCTTCTCGACCGCTTCGGTCTCGGCAGAGCCGGGATTGGGCAGGTGACGACCACGCTGTGGTGGCGCGCCTGTCTGCGGCTGGGCCGCGGCGGTAGGGATCTTCTCGGTGGTCATACGTGCTGCCCTTCCCTTGTGCGCTGCTCGGTGCTGCTGCCTGTGCCTCGTGTCTTCGGTCGCTTACACAACGAAGACCCTCGCCGTTCCCGGCGAGGGTCCTGGGTGGTTCGACGTCCGTCGCGCCCTGTGGCGCTATCTCCGCCTGTCCCCAGACTCCCACCGGGAGCCGGTAATAAGGCCGATAAGCTCGAGTACGACAGACTCGAGCTTGCCAAGAAGGGATACCTCTACAGGCTGGGGCAGGTTCACGGGCGTGCGGCGGCCGTCCTCGCGGATCGCGAGAGCGGCGAACTGGCGCTGCCGGTGCGTCTGGCCCATCTGTCGAGAAGACTCCTTGCGGGAGATGTGCTGTCGACTGTACACGCTTGGGCGCGACCGTGTCCACCGCACCCGTTGGTCCTGCCCCGTACCTGCGATGGTCCGGGTGGGTCTGGTGGGGTCGCGAGCACGGCTTCCGGCCCCGGTCGCCGCGACCCTCGCCGCCTTGCGTGGAGAAGCGCGCTGGACCGGTCCGGCGCTGCTCTGGGCCGACACCGCCGCCGGCAGGGCTTGTATCAGGGTGATGCCACCGCGCGGCATCACCGTCGGGCGGCGGGCGTGGCAGGATTGCCACGGCACGACTCCCACTCCCCCCAACCCCGAACTACCAGGAGGATGACGACGTGGTCGGCATCGGCATCATCGGCACCGGCAAGCAGGGCAGCGATCACGCCCGCCGGATCCGGACACTCGGCGAGCAAGCGCGACTGGTGGCCGTCCACGACGTGCACCAGGAGCTGGCAGCCAGCGTGGCCGCAGACTGCGGGGCTCGGGTCGCCGCAAGCGATCAGGCGCTCATCGACGACCCGGAGGTCGACGCGGTCATCGTCGCGTCCAGCACCGCCACGCACGTGGAGTTCGTGCTCGCCTGCATCGCCGCCGGCAAGCCGGTGCTGAGCGAGAAGCCGCTGGGCATCACGGTGCCCAGCTGCGAACGCGTGCTCGACGCCGAGATCAAGGCCGGCCGTCGCTTCACGACGGTCGGCTTCATGCGTCGCTACGACCCCGAGTATGGCCGTCTCAAGGCCACCGTCGACGAGGGTACGATCGGCAAGCCGCTGGTCATCCATTGCATCCACCGCAACCCGTCGGTGCCTCAGACCTATGCCACCCGCCAGACACTGACGGACACGGTCATCCACGAGATCGACGTCGCCCGCTGGCTGCTCGACGAGGAGATCGTGAGTGTGGCCCTCGAGAAGCCACGCTATCGGCCCAGCGTGACCCGCCAGCTGGCCGATCCCCTGCTCGTGCGCCTCGAGTCGAAACACGGGGTACGCGTGGACGTGGAGGTCTTCTCCAACGCCGGCTACGGCTACGACGTCCGCTGCGAGGTCCTGGGCACGCAGGGTTACACCGCCATGGGTCCCCGTGGGTTCGACCTCGTGACCGCGGAGACCGCGCCGGAGCAGGGCTTCCCGGCCGACTGGCTGGAGCGCTTCCGCCCCGCCTACGACGCCGAGATCGTCAACTGGGTGAGCAGCCTGCACGATGGCCGGCCGACAGCCAGCGCGTGGGATGGTTTCGCCGCCACGGTGGTCGCCGAATCGCTGGTACGCGCCCTCCAGTCGGGTCATCGTGAGGCCGTATCGGTGGGACCTCGCCCGGACCTCTATCGCTGACGGCCGGACCGTCCTCCTCTGCTACGCTCAGCGACATGTCAAGCACCGCCGGCGCACCGCGCACACTCGTCCAGAAGATCTGGGACGACCACGTCGTCCTCGAGGAGCCAGGGGCTCCCACGGTGATCGGGATCGACCTCCACCTCGTGCACGAGGTCACCAGCCCCCAGGCCTTCGAGGGGCTTCGACGCCGGGGCCTTGACGTCCGCCATCCCGAGCGGACGGTTGCGACCGCCGACCATTCCACGCCCACCCACGACCGGTCGCTGCCCATCCTCGACCAGCAGGCCAGCTTCCAGCTGCAGCGGCTCGCTGCCAACTGCGAGCAGTTCGGGGTGCCCCTCTACCCGCTGGGCTCGGACAAGCAGGGCATCGTCCATGTCATCGGCCCTGAGTTGGGCCTGACACAGCCAGGCATGACCATCGTGTGTGGTGACTCGCACACGGCCACCCACGGGGCCTTCGGCGCGCTCGCCTTCGGCATCGGCACGTCAGAGGTCGAGATGGTGCTGGCCACGCAGACGCTCCTGCAGCGGCCGCTCAAGACCTACGAGGTGCGGGTCACCGGCACGTTGCGGCCGGGCGTGACGTCCAAGGACATCATCCTCAACCTCATCTCGCGCATCGGCGTGGGCGGCGGGACCGGCCACGTCTTCGAGTACCGCGGCGAGGCCATCGAAGCGCTGACCATGGAACAGCGCATGACGATCTGCAACATGTCCATCGAGGGTGGTGCGCGCGCCGGCCTGATCGCCCCCGACGAAACCACCTTCGAGTACGTGTCCGGCCGACCCCATGCTCCCACGGGCGAGGCCTTCGATCGCGCAGTCGAGTACTGGCGCACGCTGCCGACCGACCCGGGCGCCACCTTCGACAGGAGCATCACCATCGACGCAGACACGCTCGAGCCGATGGTCACATGGGGCACCAACCCGGGCCTGGGCATCGGCATCGACCAGCCCATCCCGGTCCCCCAGGCAGCGGCCAGCGAATCCGAGATGCGGACCCTCGTGCGCGCGCTCGACTACATGGACCTGGAGCCGGGAGTCGAACTGCGCGGCCACAAGATCGACACGGTCTTCATCGGCTCCTGCACCAACGGTCGCATCAGCGACCTGCGCCAGGCGGCTGCGCTGCTCAAGGGCCGCAAGGTCGCCAGCGGGGTGCGCGTCATGGTCGTGCCAGGCAGCCAGCAGGTGAAGGCGCAGGCGGAAGCCGAGGGCATCGCGGACGTCTTCCGCGAGGCCGGCGCTGACTGGCGCGAGGCCGGCTGCTCGATGTGCATCGCCATGAACGGCGACCAGGGTGAGGCCGGTGAGTACGTCATGAGCACCAGCAACCGCAACTTCGAGGGACGCCAGGGCAAGGGCGCCCGTACGTTCCTGGCCTCGCCCCTCACTGCGGCCGCCAGCGCCCTCACCGGCGTCGTCACCGATCCGCGCCCATACGTCGAGGCAAACCCCGCAGCCGCCGGAGAGCAGTGACCATGACTGAGCCCTTCACCAGCTTCAGCAGTGCGGTCATCCCGCTGCCCGCCGAGAACGTCGACACTGACCAGATCATCCCGGCACGCTTCCTCAAGACGACGGAGAAGTCTGGCCTCGCGGACGCGCTCTTCTACGACTGGCGATACGACGCGGACGGCCAGCCTCGGCCCGACTTCATCATCAACGCCCCGGAGATGCAGGGCCGGCAGATCCTGCTGGCCGGCGACAACTTCGGTGCCGGCTCGTCGCGCGAGCACGCACCGTGGGCGCTGACCTCCTGGGGCTTCCGCGCCATCTTCTCCACCAGCTTCGCCGACATCTTCCGCAACAACGCGCTCAAGAACGGCCTGCTCCCGATCGTGCTCGACGAGGACACCCATCGCCAGCTCTTCGACACCGTTCGCGAGCACCCCGACGCCGTGGTGACCGTGGACCTCGATGAACAGCTGGTGCACCTGCCGTCCGACCAGGACGTGGCCTTCGAGGTGGACCCCTTCGCTCGCCAGATGCTGCTGGCGGGCACCGACGAGATCGGCTGGCTGCTGGAGCGCAGCGCAGCGATCGACGCCTGGGAGGCGGCGAACCCGGCCCGGGTGGACACGCGTCCGGTCGGCGCCTGACCCGCTGGTCGCCAGCCGTTAACGCAGGCGGCGAGCCTCCGGCACCGCCGCTCAATCGTCGCCCGGCACCGCCGCTCAGTCGTCGGGGTCGTGTGCGCCGGGGCCGAAGTCGGGGGCCGGCTGCCACTGCACGTCGTCCTCGCGCTTGACCGACTTGTGGAAGCGCTGGAGGTCGCGAGTGACCTTGGCGTAGCCAGGTCGGCCAAAGAGATTCTCCAGTCGGTCAGGGTCCGCACTCAGGTCGTAGAGCTCGGCCTCGCCGTTGCTGTAGCGGGTGAAGGCCCAACGCGTATCCGAGTAGCCGAGTGTGGTCTCGACGCCCGTGTAGGCCGGGCGGGCGCTCGGGTCATCGGGGTAGTGGGCATTGTCGTAGAGCAGCTCCACGAAGAGGAACTTGCGGTCGAGCCGGTCGGTCTCCCCGCGCAGCAGCGGCAACAGGCTCATGCCGTCGGCATTGGGCACGCGGCAACCGGCCAGTTCGCAGAAGGTCGGCAGCCAATCGAGGTTGGTCACCGGCTCCTCGATCGCCCGCTGCCGGTTGCCCAGCCCGGCCGGCCAGCGCACGTACGCGGGCACGGGGGTGGCATAGGGATAGGTCTTGCCCACGATGCGGTGATCGCCCATGAGCCAGCCGTTGTCCGCGGTCAGGACCTCGAGCGCGTCGTCGAGGCGTCCGGCATCGCGCAGGCTGCGATTGACCCGCTTGATGACCCAGTCGATGGTCAGCGATTGCTCGCAGCGATCGACGAGGTCGTAGTCGGTGAGCGGCAGCTGTGGCGTCGCCTGGATGAACGAGGGTTTGTCCGAGACGTCCGGCTCGTTGAAGGCCGGGCCCGCCCAGGGCTCCACGTCGGCACAGGCCGCTGATCCCTCGAACCGCTTGAGCGGGGTCATGGGCACGTGCCCGTCGGTGAGCGAGATCATCAGGAACAGGGGCTGGTCCTCGGGGGTCTCGTCGATGTGAACCGCGGCTCGCTCAGCCGCGATGCGCGACGAGTGGTCGCCCGGGTCGCTGCCGTAGCGGACGGTCTCATCCTTGCGGTACTGCAGCCAGTCGTAGAACTTGCCCTGGTCCTCCCACATGGCATCGAAGGCATCCCAGTGCTCGGCCAGCTGGTCCATCTGCGTGCGCGTGCGGCGGGCGTGCGCCAGGCGGTTGAGGTGCTTGCCCACGAAGACCGTGTGGTAGCCAGCCGCCTGCATCTTCTGGGCCAGGTCGTGCTGTGGGTCGTATGGCGCGGCGTCATTCGCGATGACGCCGTTCTCGTGCCCATAGCGGCCCGTGAGCAGGCCTGCCCGAGACGGGCCGCAGAGCGGGGTGGATACGATGGCGTTGTCGAAGCGCACGCCGTGGTTCACGAAGCGAGCCAGCTGGGGCGTGCGTTCGGGGTCACTCCAGAGGGAGCGGGGGCGCGGGGCGAAATCGTCGATGTAGAACATCACGATGTCGGGAGGTCGCTCGCCGGCCGTGCCCTGGACCCGGATGTTGCCCTCCGCCGCCGGATCGGCTGCAGCCACCCCGCGGGACGGCGCGACCGGCAGCTCCGCTGTGGTGGGAGCGCCAAGGGACGCGCTGGTGAGGGCGATGCCCGCGATGGTCGCGAGCGGCCAGGTGAGCTGCACAGGACCTCTCGATGGGGTGACGACCGACCGGCTGCCGGCGCCGGTCACGGACCGATGCTAGACGCTCGGGTAGGAACTCGCTCACGACGGCGGAGGCAGCCGATACACTCGGTGGGACGAACCCACAGTCCCCGGAGAACACCACCATGCCATCGCCCTACGACCAGCCCAGCGATACCGCCAAGCGCCATTCGGCAGCACTCACCGACGGCCCCGACCGGGCCGGCGCACGGGCCATGCTCAAGGCCGTGGGCTTCACCGACGAGGACCTGGCCAAACCCATCATCGGCGTGGCCACGACGTGGATCGAGACCATGCCTTGCAACCTCAACCAGCGGCGTCTGGCCCAGTACGTGAAGGAAGGCATCCGCGCTGCCGGCGGCACACCCATGGAGTTCAACACCATCGCGGTCAGCGATGGCGTGGCCATGGGCACCGAGGGCATGAAGGCCAGCCTCGTCAGCCGCGAGGTGGTGGCCGATTCCATCGAGCTCGTGGCCCGCGGTCACCTCTTCGACGGGCTGGTCATCCTGACCGGCTGCGACAAGACCAATCCGGGTGCGGCCATGGCCGTGGCTCGCCTCGATATCCCCTCGGTGATCCTCTACAACGGCACCATCTACCCGGGCACCTACAAGGGAGAGCCGCAGGACGTGGTCAGCGTGTATGAGGCCATCGGCGCGTACAACGCCGGCAAGCTCTCAGCCGAAGAGCTGTACGCCATCGAGGAGGCGGCCTGCCCCGGGGCCGGGGCCTGCGGCGGCCAGTTCACGGCCAACACCATGAGCATGTGCCTGGAGTTCCTGGGCCTCTCCCCTGCCGGGCTCAATGGCATCCCGGCCGAGGACCCCGCCAAGGACGATGCCGCCCGACAGTGTGGCGCGCTGATCATGGACCTGGTCCGGGACGACTCGCGCCCACGGGAGCTGGTGACCCGTGCCTCGGTCGACAACGCGGTCGCGGGCGTGGCCGCGACCGGCGGCTCGACCAACGCGGTGCTGCACCTCCTGGCCATCGCGGGCGAGTTCGATATCGAGTTCGACATCGACGACTTCCACGACATCGCGGCCCGCACCCCGATGATCGGTGATCTGCGACCTGGCGGACGCTATGCGGCAGCGGACATCTACCGGGCCGGCGGTATCGGCATCGTCATCCGGGAGCTGCTCAAGGCGGACCTGATGGACGGTGACGCGAACACGGTGACGGGCCAGACACTGGCCGAGATCGCCGCGGAGGTCGTCGAGACCCCAGGCCAGGATGTCTTTCGTCCCATCGAGGATCCCATCAAGGCCACCGGCGGCCTGGCCATCCTCCATGGTTCGCTCTCACCCGATGGCTGCGTCATCAAGCTGGCTGGACACGAGACGCGCCACTACCGCGGACCGGCACGGGTGTTCGATTCGGAGGCCGAGTGCTTCGCCGCGGTCAAGGCGCAGGAGATCAAGCCCGGCGACGTGGTGGTCCTGCGCTACGAAGGCCCTGTCGGCGGCCCGGGCATGCAGGAGATGCTCGCGATCACGGCGGCCATCGTGGGCGAGGGGCTGGGGACCTCGATCGCGCTCCTGACCGACGGACGCTTCAGCGGTGGCACGCGCGGATTGATGATCGGCCACGTGGCACCGGAAGCAGCGCTGGGCGGCCCGATCGCCCTCGTCGAAGACGGTGACACGGTGACCATCGACGTGGACAGCCGCCGGCTGGACCTCGACGTGGACGAAGCGGTCCTCGCGGAGCGTCGCGCGCGTTGGACCGCGCCCCAACCCCGCTATCGCAGCGGCGTGATGGCCAAGTACGCATCGCTGGTGAGCTCCGCCAGCGAAGGTGCGGTGACGCGTCCGCGCTGGTCCTGAACGGCGTGTCCGCCGTGCGCGGACCGATGTCAACGAGGCGCGCTGCTACTCGTAGCGAGCACGAAGGGTATCGGCCCGGCCCTTGGGCGCGTTGTTGTGCCAGGCCTCCAGCAGGCGGGCGGGCTGCTTCTTGGACTTGAGGAACGCGTCAAGACGTGCCCCGCGGTTGCCGTAGTCTCGCGTTCTCCAGGTCTGACCGAAATCGGAGGTGCTGATGCGCTTGGGGGCGGACTTGCCGGTCGTCGGTGTGTAGACCGAAGCCGTGGCCACCACATTCCCACCCACGACGTCGATGGACCAGGGGAGCGAGGGGTGGCGCGTGCCACCGGTCCGCGCGAGCAGGTATGGCTTGCTCAGGCGCACGCCTCGATCGCGGCTGAGCTTGGCCTTGACCTTGCCAGCGTCCGAGTAGGTGACGGCGAGTCGGTTCCGGCGTGCGGCGATCTTGGGGTTCCTGACCCCCTTCCACACGATCGTCTTCTGGCTACCCACACCGGCCTGGTTGTCCTGCACCGCCTGGCGGTGGAGGCGGAGGTCGCCATTGCGCACGAAGGCGACGGCGACCTGCTGGGGGATGGAGGCCGCCGAGAGGCCGCCTCGGAAGTCGGCCGGGCCGAGGTCGATGACCTGCTCATAGGCCGGCGTGGTACCCAGGGGCTCGACGCTGCGAAGCATGAGCCGGGCCTTGGTCTGGCCGCCGCTCTTTTCCAGCCAGCTGATCGCCAGTAGCTTGCCGCTGACACAGTTGACCGAGACGTCCCTGACGCGGTGGTCTTCGGATGTGCTCGTCATCAGTGCCTGGGCCGCGCCACCCTTGATGGTCCGGCTCGTGAGGATGACGTCCGAATCGCCGGCCTTGTCGCCGGGGCGGTGCCAGGCCGTGCCGATCCAGATGCGACCGGCGCAGATCGCCAGCGACATGCCCCGTGCGGGGTCGCCGACCACGCGGTAGCGGCGCAGTTTGCCATTGGCCTTGCGGAAGTCGGTGCCACGGTCGTTGCTCCAGGCCACGTAGAGCTGGCCAGGCTTGCTGGCCTCCTGGTACCCCACGGCCACGATGCCCGGCTTGATGACGCCGTTGGTCGCGATGGCCTTCACGCGCAGCAGGTTGGCCGCGCGCAGGGGGCTCGGCAGCGCCTCCCGGCCCACCGTCATCATGGGTGTCGCTGCCGTCAAGACCAGCGCGAGTGCGGATCCGACGGCCAGCAGGAGTCCTCGCTTGACGACCATGGCGTGTTCCTCCTACGCGGGCTCACCGACGCTCTTCGTTCCCTCTCACGGCCGAGCCTACAACGCCGCCTCGGTTCGTGCTACCCAGCCCCCTCGCTGCGTCGCCAGGGGTCTGGATCCGTCAGCGCCGCGAGCGACCGTGGCGCAGGGCACCCCGCTGGGTCATGGCGTGACTGGCAAGTGCGGCCACGCCCATGGCCACGAGCGCTCGCTCAGCCGTGGGCATGGGGCGGACCACCGAGAGGAACTGGTCGGCGCGGTCACGATCGACGGAGGCGAGCACCGCCAGGCCGTCCGGCGTCAGGTTCAGCACGCGCTGTCGTCGGTCGACGACCTCTTCCTCCCGCTCGACGTAGCCGCGTTCGACAAGGCCGGCCACGAGGCGGCTGGTCGCCGAGGGCGAGCGCCCGAGCGCTTCGGCCAGGTCGCCGATGGTGAGGGTGGTGGGACCACCGATGGCGTAGAGCGCAGCCAGCTGCGTGAAGCCCAGGTCGAGCGTGCCCAGTTGCGCCGCGAAGCCGATGACCAGCTCTCGCCACAAGGCCCGTCCGACCGCGATGCGATCAGAGAGGATCCGGGGGTTCTGCAGCTCATCGCGAGCGGCCTCGACCACGGGCGACAGCGGTGAGTCATCCATCCTGTGCATGGTTGCATACGAACACGCTGGTGTCATGGCCATGCCTGCTACCGTCTCCGGTGACGCGCCCCGCCGCGCGCCCCGCTGCGCCCAGGATCGGCCGTGGCGCTCCTGACAAGAAACGAGGGGAGCATCGAGCGATGCCTGCCTATATCTACCCCGGCCAAGGTTCGCAGTCGGTCGGCATGGGCCGGGCCCTCGCCGCTGTCTCGGCTGCCGCCGCGGCCGTCTGGGCCGAGGCCGACGATGCCCTCGGCGAGCCCATCTCCGGCCTGGCCTGGGAAGGACCGGCGAACGAGCTCGACCTGACCGTCAATGCCCAGCCGGCGCTGCTCGCCGCCTCCATCGCCGCTCAGCGGGCACTGCAGGGGACGCTCGGGGGTGCCACCAGCCCCTATGGCGCACCCAGCTTCTACGCCGGTCACTCGATGGGCCAGTACAGCGCCATGGTGGCCGCCGGGGTGCTTGACCTGGGTGATGCGGTCCGCCTCGTACGGGAGCGAGGCCGGCTGATGCAGGTATCCTCCGGCGACGGCGCCATGGCCGCCATCATCGGCCTGCCCGACGAGCGCGAGGCGGAGCTCATCGCGATCGGCGCGGCCGAGGGCATCATCACGGTGGCCAACCGCAACTCACCCGGCCAGATCGTCATCAGCGGGCAACGCGCCGCCGTCGAAGCGGCGGCGGCCGCGGCCCGGGACCTCGGCGCGCGCCGGGGGATGGTGCTGCCGGTGAGCGTGGCGGCGCACTCGTCCCTGATGTCGGACGCGGCCGAGGGCATGCGCCAGGCGCTCGCGGACGTCTCGTTCCGCGCCCCCACGGCCCCCCTGCTCGCCAACGCCGACGCCATGGTCCTCAGCGATGGCGAGGCCTGCCGCGACGAGCTCATCGATCACCTCACCCGCGGCGTCGACTGGGTCACGGCCGTCCAGACCATGGTCGCGGCCGGGACCGACACCTTCGTCGAGATCGGCCCCGGCAAGGTCCTCACCGGCCTCGTCCGACGCATCGACAAGAACGTCACGACCGTCGCCATCGACGACATCACCACCGAGAGCGGCCTCGAACTGCCCGCCTGACCGATCACAGGAGCACAGCGAACACCAATGCGTCGACCTGACTATGACCGCCGCGTCGCGGTCACCGGCCTCGGCATCATCAGCCCCGTAGGCACCGATCTGACGACCGCCTGGGACAACCTCGTGAACGGCGTCAGCGGCCTCCGGCTGATCACTCGCTGGGACCCGGAGATCACACCGTGCCACGCGGCCGGAGAGGTCAACGACTTCGATCCCAAGGAGTGGATGAACTTCAAGGCCGTCCGGCGGACCGACAAGAACGTCGTCTTCGGCGTGGCTGCAGCCAAGCAGGCGCTGGCCGACTCCGGACTCGAGATCGACGAGGAGATGGCCGAGGAGGTCGGGGTCATCTTCGGCTCCGGCGTCGGCGGTCCGGGACTCATGGCCGACGCCATGGAGACCCTCGCCACCAAGGGCACCAAGGGCGTCAGCCCCTTCTTCATCGCCAACATGCTGCCGGACACGGCCTCGGGCCAGATCGCCATCGAGCTCGGTGCCAAGGGCCCCAACATGGCCATCGTGACCGCGTGCTCCACCGGCACCCACAACATCGGCGAGGCGGCCGAGGGCATCCGTCGTGGTGACTACCTCGCGGCCGTCTGCGGCTCGACCGAGACCCCCTTGTACGAGGTCGGCTACGTCGGCTTCAGCAACATGCGCGGCATGGGTACGCCCCGCGAGGGTCGCCCGCTGAGCGATATCTCGCGGCCCTTCGACCGCACTCGCGACGGGTTCGTGCTGGGCGAGGGCGCAGGTGCGCTCATCGTGGAGGATCTCGACCATGCCAAGGCTCGCGGCGCCACCATCTATGCCGAGGTCGTGGGCTACGGCAATGCGGCCGATGCCTGGGACCTCATCCAGCCGGTGGACAAGGGCGACGGCGTGCGGCGTGCGATGGAGTGGTCGCTCCAGCGCCACGGCGTGCCCCGCGAGCAGATCGACATGATCAACCCCCACGGCACCTCCACCCCCCTCGGCGACCTGCGCGAAGCCGAGGCCATCAAGGCCGTGTTCCCCGACCGCTATCGCGAGATCGGCATCAGCGGCACGAAGTCCATGACCGGCCACCTCATGGGCGCGGCCGGCGCCATCGAGGGCGTCTTCACGGCCCTCTCGGTGCACCACCAGGTCATCCCTGCCACCCAGAACTACCTGGAGCCCGATCCCGAGATCGACCTCGACGTGGTCGCTGGCGACTCGCGTGAGCAGGAGATCCGCTACGCCATGAGCGACAACATCGGCCTCGGCGGGCACAACGGCGCCATCATCTTCAAGCGCTATCTCGGAGACTGACACGCAGCGCGCGCCCGTCAGCGTGCCGGATCCCGCCCCGCCCATCGACCCGCGCGCCGGCCTGCATGGTCCGGGCAGCATGATGTGGCGGGTCAACCGCGAGGCGGTGCTGCTGGGCTCAGGCCCGGCTGCGCTGCTGCTCCAGATCGCCCATCCCCTCGTGGCCGAAGGTGTGGCCGCGCACAGTGATTTCGAGGCGGATCCCTTCGGGCGGCTGCGGCGGACACTGCGCACGACCCTCGACCTGGTGTTCGGAGACGGCCCCGCCGCCGCACGAGCGGTCCGACGCCTCAACGCGGTCCACGCGCGGGTCCAGGGCGAGGTCCGTGATCCGGCTGCCCGCGTCGCAGGCCGAGCCGACCGCTACCGTGCGCTGGACCCGGAGCTGCTGCTCTGGGTGCAGACCACGCTGGTGCTCATGAGCGTGCGGGCGTACCGCAGCTGGGTCGGCCCCCTCTCAGCGGAGGGATGCGAGCGCTTGTGGCAGGAGACCCGCCGCACGGGCCGGCTGCTGGGCATCCCGCTCGAGAGCAGTCCGCACGACTGGGCCGCGCTGGTCGAGTGGTTCGAGGCGCAGCTCGCGCCGGGCGGCCCGGTGGTGGTCACCGACACGGCGCTCCGGCTGTCGGGCTCGATCCTGCATCCACCGGTCCCCTGCCTGCCGCGACCGCTCATGGACCTGGCGATGTTGCCCGGGCTGGGCCTGCTGCCGGCCTCGGTCCGTGATGGCTTCGAGATCGCCTGGGGGCCCGCGCACGAGCTTGCCGCACGCGCGCTCGGGACGGGTCTCCATGCCTGGGTCCGCGGCCTGCCGCGGAGCTGGCGGGCCATGCCCCAGGCACGAGTTGCGGAACGGCGGACCCGGCGCCTCACCCTCGGGGATGCGCGATCACGACACGGCTGGGCTACGATCCACATACGCCACTGAACAGGAGCTCGCTTCCGTGCCATCCTCCGACCCCGCGCGCCGCGCCGTCATCACCGGCCTCGGCGCGGTGACGCCCATCGGCAATGACCACCCCACCTTCTGGGCCAACGCCAAGGCCGGGGTCAGCGGTGGCGGGCCCATCACCCACTTCGACGCCTCCGACCTCGACGTGCGCATCGCGGCCGAGGTCAAGGACTTCGACCCGACCACGGGCATGGATCGCAAGATGGCCCGGCGCATGAGCCGCTTCATCCACTTCGCCATGGCTGCCGGCAAGGAGGCGGTGGCTGACGCGGGACTCGACTTCAGCGATTGGTCGCCGGAACAGCGCGATCGCGTGGGGGTCATCGTCAACACCGGCGGGGGCGGCCTGGAAGAGGTCATCGACGGCCACGTCACGACGATGACGCGAGGGCCTCGCTTCGTCAGCCCCTTCGCCATCCCGGCCCTCTCGGGCTCGATGGCAGCCTGCCTCCTGTCCATGGAATACGGGCTCACCGGGCCGGTCCAGGCACAGGTCGCCGCCTGTGCCAGCAGTGTCATCACCTTCCTCGACGCGCTGCGCCTGATCGAGCGGGGAGAGGTCGACGTGCTGCTCGCGGGCGGCACCGAAGCGCCGCTGTTGAAGATGGGCTTCGCGGCCCTCTCCAACATGGGCGCCCTGTCCAAGCGCAACGACTCGCCCGAGACGGCCTCGCGTCCGTTCGACAAGACGCGCGATGGCTTCCTCTTCGGGGAGGGCGGAGCCATCGTGGTCATCGAGACCGCGGAGCATGCCCTGCGCCGTGGTGCCACCATCCACGCCGAGCTGGTGGGCGCGGCCCTGACCGCGGATGCCTTCCACATCTCGGCACCCGATCCCTCTGGCCGCGGCGCCGCCCGCGCCATGCAGCGCGCCTACGAGGATGCGGACCTGGCCGCCGACGAGATCGATTTCGTGGTGGCGCACGGCACGAGCACGCCGCTCAACGATGTGACCGAGACGCGGGCCATCAGGGCCGCCTTCGGCGAGCACGCCGACAAGCTGCCGATCTCGTCACCCAAGTCCATGGTGGGACATCTGTTGGGCGGTGCCGGCGCGGTGGCCGCCCTCGTGGGCATCGGCGCGATCCGCGAGGGCGTGCTCACGCCCACCATCAACTACTCCACGCCCGATCCCGAGTGCGACCTCGACTATGTGCCCAACGTGGCTCGCGAGGCGCACGTCGACACGGCCATGGTCAACGGCTTCGGCTTCGGCGGCCAGAACGCGGTGGCGGTCTTCAAGCGCTTCGAATCCTGAGCACTCCTCACTCGTTCGGGCGCGCCGGCAGCTCGCGTCCCTCGTAGGCCGCCAGCGCGGCCACCAGCTCCGGTGGCGTGCGCGCGGGCCGGCCCCGACGCAGATCGTAGAAGACCTGCACCGTCGAGCCATCGGCGACCACGCGTGCTTGGCCGATGGGTGAGTCGGCGACCTCCACGAGGTACTCGAGGCTGAAGGCGGAGCGGCTGACCCAACCCACGCGCACCGCCACCGAGAGGGGCTCGCCGTAGAAGGCCGGCGCGCGATAGGTGATGTGGGCCTCGGCGATGACGAAGGTGCGCGTGTCGGCGTCGGGGCCGGTACCGAAGGGGTGGCCCACCACCGCGGTGTAGTAACCGCCGCGAGCGGCTTCGAAGTAGGAGAGGTAGACAGCGTTGTTCACGTGCCCGAGGGCATCGGTGTCGTTGTAGCGGATCTCGATGGGATGGCGGTAGCGGAAGTCGCCGCTGGGCGGTCGCGAGCGGGCCATGCCCCGATGCTAGCGCTGCCCTGCGGTGACCGCCGGCAGAGGTCGCGCCGGTGCCGTACCGTTGGCTTCGATGCTACCGACGAGTGCCGCCGACCGACCGACGTTCCACGAGAGCCAGACCCCTGAGGAGACGTCCGCCACCTCCATCGAGCGTGGGCGGCCGAGCTATTCCTGGCGCCACGGCCAGGACCGCCGGCTGGAGATGGTCCGCCGCTACGTCGATCTCGACGATGCGGCCATCCTCGACGTCGGCTGCGGCATCGGCACCTACGTTCGCCGCTTCCGCCAGTACTCGGACGACGTGCATGGCATCGAGGTCGAGGAGGAACGCGCGGCCGAGGCCAGCGCCGAGCTGCCCAATATCGTGCACGCCTACGGTGAGGACCTGCCCTACCCGGACGACCGCTTCGATCTCGTCTTCTCCAACGAGGTCATCGAGCACGTGGCCGACGACCGTCGGACCGCGGTGGAGATGGTGCGGGTGACCAAGCCCGGGGGCGCCATCGTGGCCTTCGCACCCAATCGGCTCTATCCCTTCGAGACCCACGGAGCCTTCCTCCGCGGGCGCTATGTCTTCGGCAACATCCCGTTGATCAACTGGCTGCCCGATCCGCTGCGCGATCGCTTCGCGCCCCACGTACGCGCCTACACCATGCACGGCCTCGAGCGCCTGTTCGCAGGCCAGCCGGTGCGGCTGGTCCACCACCGCGCGATCTACCCGGGCTTCGACAACATCGCCGCCCGCCACCGGCGGGCAGGGGCCGTGCTCCGTCGAGCGCTCTACCTGGCCGAGCAGACCCCGCTGCACAACTTCGGGCTGTCGCACTTCCTGGTGCTGCGGGTGAACAAGGACTGACCGCCCGCGCCGCGCTGGATCGCGCGCATGGCTAGCGGTCGGCCGGGGTGGCCGTGACCTCGGGGTCGGTGACGTCGGCCTCGATGACGAGTGGTACCGACCAGTTGCCGGCGAGGTCGCGCCACTGCACGTGGATGCGACGCAGCCCATCCTCGGCCGAGCCACCGGTCGACGCATCGCCCAGCGGGAAGCGGATCCGCTCCACGGCGGGGTAGGTGCGGCCGAGCATCAGCCGGCCGTCCTGGTCCAGCGCGTCATCGAGCCCGATGCGCACGTAGCCCAGGCCGCTGCCGCCGGGTTCATCGGCTGCATACAGCAGCAGATCGGCGCTGCCGGAGACTCGCGGGCGTCCATCGCTCCCCTCCTTCACCGTGTCGGGGTCGAGCGCTGGGGTGCCGCCCGGCGGGACCTCGTCCCAGCCCGGCTGCAATCGGCCCTGGAGCGTGGCCCAGAGCTCGTCGCGGTCACCGTCCATGCCCAGGGCCCAGATGCCCACCCCCGCCAGGTCCTGGTCGATGGCCAGGTCGATCTTGGCTCCGAAGCTGTCGGGATCGTCGTACCAGAGCTGACGCCAGGTCGCAGCGCAGTCGTCGCAGCCCTTGGCGACATAGCTGCTCCACGCCGACGCCTGGCCGGATTCGTAGGCGCGACCACTGCGGGCGGCCTGGGCCACAGCGTCGTCGTAGTCGACGGTGCCGGCCGCGACCACGTCCTTGCCCTTGAGCGTCGCCGCGCCGGCCACCTCGGACTCGGCGGACCAGGCGACCCCATACCACGGCAGCGCCAGCAGCAGCCGGTCGGCCGGGGCGCGCAGCAGCGCCGATTCGACCGTCCTCCAGAGGTCGGCCGGGGCCGTGTCATCCAGCGGCGCCACAGCGCCGGTCTGGCCCGAGGCCGGAGTGCGGTAGGAGTAGCCCATGAGCACGGCCAGGTCGGCGGCATCGTCGGCGGTGAGGGCGGCGAGGTCGTAGTTCTCCAGACCGGGCACGACGTCCACGCTCAGGTGCAGCTCGGGGTCGATCCTGTCGAGTGCGGCACGCACCTCCTGCACGAAGAGCACGTACTTGTCGGCGACCTTGGGAGGCAGCGGCTCGAAGTCCAGGTTGACGCCGTCGAAACCCTGCTTGGAGACATAGCCGGCGATGGTCCGCGCCAGCGACCGGCGGTTCTTGGGTTTGCTCAACAAGGTGACCATGCGCTTGCGCGTGCCCTCGGTCCAGGCCGTGCGCTGCACGACCGGCACGACCTTGACGCCCGCCTTCTGCAGCTTGTTCTTGAGCTGTTTGAAGCGGTCGCTGCCGAGCATGGCCCAGCCCGGTGGCACGTTGCCGTTGGGCTTGCGCGAGACCAGCTTGCCGTCCTGGGAGGCTTCCACGCTGTGGAAGGCGGCGATGGTCAGGATGTCCGGCTCGATGGAATCGGCGGCGGCGTCCAGCTGCCAGTAGGGCACGAAGCCCAGGACCTCCGCGTCCACCGGCTCGGGCGTGGGGCGCGGTGTCGGTGAGGGCGAGGGTGTGACCAGCGCTGCCGCGGTGGGCGAGGCAGCCGCTGGATCGATGGTCGGCTTGGGCGTGGGCGTGGCCATGAGGTCGCTCTCGACGGTGATGCAGCCGCCCGCCACCAGGGGCACGAGCAGCAGGAGCAGCCAAAGCGGCAGTGCACGCAGCGAGCGGGCGACCGTGCCACCGAGGCGACACGACACCTCGCGTGCTACCACGCCCGTTCATCTCCTGGTCGCACCGGAGATCGCCGCAGACGCAGTGAGTTGAGCACGACGCTGACCGAGCTGAAGGCCATAGCCGCAGCCGCGAGGATGGGGTCCAGCCGCAACCCGAACGCGGGATACAGCACGCCCATGGCCACCGGGATGAGCAGCACGTTGTAGCCGAAGGCCCAGGCGAGGTTCTCGCGGATCACCCGCAGCGTGGAGCGGGAGATCCTGATGGCCGAGCCCACCAGTCGCGGGTCGCCACCGACGAGGGTGATGTCGCTGGCCTCGAGGGCGACGTCGGTGCCGGTGCCGATGGCGATGCCCACGTCCGCGCCGGCGAGCGCCGGTGCATCGTTGATGCCGTCGCCGACCATGGCCACGATGTGGCCGGCCGCCCGCAGCGCCTCGACCTGCGCGCCCTTGCCAGCGGGTGAAACCTCGGCGGTCACGTGCTCGATGCCGACCTCCCGCGCTACGGCCTCCGCTGCCCCGCGGCCGTCTCCGCTGAGCAGCTGCACGTCCAGGCCGTGGGCCCGCAACCCCGCCACGGCCGCGGCGGCTTCGGGCTTGATGGCGTCGCTGATATCGATGGCCGCGGCGACCTCGCCGTCGATGGCCACGAACACCGTGGTGTAGCGCTGGGCATCTGGGGTCACGAGGGCATCGAGCGCTGCCGCCTCGACGTCCCATGCCAGGAGGAAGGCTCGGCTGCCCACCAGGACCGCCTGGCCGTCGACGGTCGCGCGGACGCCCCCACCGCCGGTCGAGTCGAAATCGCTCGTGGCCGGGAGGGATGCTGTGGCCGCCCGCACGATGGCAGCGGCCAGCGGGTGCTCCGATCCGCGCTCGACGGCCGCCGCGGCCGTGAGCACGTCCCCACGCTCGAAACCCGGGGCCACGCGCACCGACTCCACCGTGGGCCGACCCACGGTGAGGGTGCCGGTCTTGTCGAAGACGACGGTATCCACGCGGCCGGCCTGTTCGAGGGCCGCGCCACCACGGATGAGCACGCCGGCCGCCGCCGCCCGGCCCGTGCCTACCATCACCGCGGTCGGCGTGGCCAGGCCCATGGCGCAGGGGCAGGCGATGATGAGCACGGTCACGGCCGAGACGAGGGCGTTGGTCAGCGCGGGCTCAGGCCCGAGCAGCCACCACGTCCCGAAGGTGATCCCCGCGAGCACGATGACCATGGGCACGAACCACTCGGTGACACGGTCGGCGAGTCGCTGGATGGGCGCCTTCGAACCTTGCGCCTCGCGCACCATGCGCACGATCTGACCGAGCACAGCGTCACGTCCGACGTGCGTGGCCCGCACGACGAGGCTGCCGCCGCCGTTGACCGTGGCGCCGATGACCGCTTCGCCCGGGCCGCGCCGGGCCGGCATCGGCTCACCGGTGAGCATGGATTCGTCGAGGTCGGACGTGCCCGCGACCACGATGCCGTCCACCGGCACCTTCTCGCCCGGGCGCACGCGCACGAGATCGCCCACGCGGATGTCCTCGATGGGCACGTCGGTATCCTGGTCTCCGTCCACGCGACGGGCGGTGCGTGCACCGAGGCCCACGAGGGCGGCCACCGCACCGCTGGCCTGGGCCTTCGCCCGGGCCTCCATCCAGCGACCGGTGAGGATGAGCCCGATGATCATGGCCGAGGAGTCGAAGTAGGTCACCGGCTCGATGCCGGCCTCGGTCACGAGCGACGGCAGCAGCGTGACGACCACGCTGTAACCCCACGCAGCGAGGGTGCCGAGCGCCACCAGGGTGTCCATGGAGACGGTCCTGTGACGCGCCTGGCGCAGGGCCGCGCGAAGGAACACCCCGCCGGCCCAGAACTGCACGAAGGTCGCGGGGACCAGCAGCAGCCAGTTCAGCTCGGACATGGGCATGCCGATGCCACCGGGCCAGAGCATGAGCGCCATGATCACCGCGGCCACGACCAATGAGACGATCGCCTTGACCGCCAGGTCGCGCTGTTCGCGCGCGCGCAGATCGGCGTCCGGGTCCGCATCGTCGAGGGTGAGGGCCTGCGTCGCCGCGCTCGCTCGCTCTGGGCGCACGTCGTAGCCGGCGGCGGCGATGGCGGCCTCCACCTCCGCGCGGCCGGCGACCGTCGGGTCCAGCAGCACGGTGGCGCGCTCGGTGGCCAGGTTCACGTTCGCCTGAGCCACGCCGTCGGCCTTGCGCAGGTAGCGTTCGATGCGGTTGACACAGGAAGCGCAGGTCATGCCTTCCACGCCGACCGAGAGCTCGATGGGCTCTGGTGCCGTCATCGGGAAGGCTCCTAGCGGCCGACCGGCCGGATGGCGTAGACGCCGATGATCATGTCCACGCAAGGGTCGTGGCACAGCTCGAGTCCGACTTCGCCCCTGTCCACGAGCTCTGCCAGGAGGCCGCACTCACGTTCGGGCAGACCGGCCCAGAAACGACCGTCGCGCGTCTCGATGCTGCGCACGTCATCCGCGTCGCCGTTGATGGTGAAGCGACGGCGCAGCTCGTGCATGGGCACGTACGCGCGCGACTTGATGAAGCGGCGCAACTGCGCCTGGGTGCAGCCGTGGCCCGCGGACGAGCCATCCTTACGGCTGCCGGAGTGTTCAGCCATGGTCGTTGCTTCCCTCGCGATCGCCTGTCCCGAGGCGATGGCGACCGGCGCCTGAGCGCCGCGTGTGATGTGCGATGCGAATCGGCGTCGCGTGGTGCGACATCCGGTCGGCGGATGATACACCCGGCCGCGGGGAAGCCCCTGCCATGGCCCTGCCCGGGGGCTCTAGCGACCCGCTACCACCCGCAGCTCACGAGGGCTGTGATTGAGCGATTCGCCGCCTTCGGCGGTGCACCGGACGACGTCCTCGATGCGCACCCCGAAGCGGCCGTCAAGGTAGATGCCGGGCTCACAGCTGAAGGTATCGCCCACCATCACGACGTCGTGGTTGCCGGCCACGACGTACGGCGCCTCGTGCACCTCCAGGCCGATACCGTGGCCCAGGCGATGGATGAAGCGATCGCCGAAGCCACCTGCGCTGATGGCGTCCCGTGCCACCGCGTCGAGCGCTTCGAAGGTGATGCCCGGCCGGACGGCGGCGCGCGCCGCCGCCTGGCCCGCCGCGGTCAGCTCGTAGATGGCGGCGAAGTCCGGATGTGGACCGCGACCGCTCTGGTCATCGATCCAGATCGTGCGGGTGATGTCCGAGTGGTAGCCCGCGAGTCGTCCGCCGATATCGAGCAGGAGCGGCTCCCCTGGGACGATGACGCGGGCGCCGGGCTCATGGTGCGGCGAGGCGCTGTTGGGGCCGGAGGCGACGATGGCGAACTCGGCGCTGTCGTGTCCCTCGTCCACCAGGGCCTCGCGCACGTCACGTGCGACGTCGGCCTCCGTGCGGCCCACGAGCGGACCGCTCACGATCCGTTCCATGGCTCGGTCGGCAGCGCCGGCGGCCGCACGGAGCAGCGCCACCTCGTCCTCGTCCTTGACCCGGCGGAGCGGGGCCAGGACCAGTGACGCCAAGGCCCACGCGACATCCGGTCGTGCGGTCTGCAGGCCCAGCACGAAGGCCGCGCGGGCGCCATCGGAGATGAGGCACGGGCCGGCGGCGGTCGGTAGCAGCGCAGCCACCAGGGCATAGGGATCGTCGGTCTCCTCCCACGCCACGATGGGCACGGAGCCGTGAGCAAGGCCGGGTGCAGCGGCCGCTGCCGGGGCCTCCAGGCGAGGGCTCACGTAGAGCGGGTCACCGTCGGCTGTGATGACCAGCAGGTTCAGACGTTCGCCACCGATGGCGGTATAGCCGGTCAGCCATTCCAGCTCGGGCCCGACCGCGACGAGCAGGGCGGAGGCTCCGGCTGAGACGACGCCGGCTCGCGCGCGAGCCAACCGATCCGCATAGCGGGCCGCGGGGATAGCGTCCCCCATCTCAGCCCTGGCCCGCCGCGTTGGCGGTCAGCCAGCCCTGGACCAGCCGAGTGCCATCCTCGAAGAACTTGCGATAGGAGAAGACGCGCAGTGCGCCCGCCTCGAGCGCGCGCTTGCGCGTGAGCTGGTCGTCGTGCTCGGCCACGGCGATGACCGGCAGCCGGGCCGCTGAGATGCGCGCGATCGCGGCCACCCCGTCCAGGCGCCGCGCCGCGAGATCGACGACGGCACCACTGATCGAGTGCACGTCCCCCTGTTCGAAGGCTTCCAGGGCCACGGCGAGCTCACTGTCCGAGGTCAGCGGTACCGCCGAGCCACCGGCCCGGCGGACGGCTTCGGTGATGCGGGTCGACCACATCAGGTCGTCGGCCACGACGACCACCGGAGCGGTCAGGAGACCTCCCAGGTATCGGAGGTGAAGAGCAGGTCCCGCAGCACACCCTCGCCCTTGTCCGCGCGGACGAGCTCGATCTGTCCGGCGACCAGCTGGTGGTGGGTCGGCTTCTTGACCCGCCGGAAGACGCCGATGGGCACCGGATACTCCGGCCAGAACATGCGCGAGAGGATGTAGGCCAGCATGTCGTCGGTCTCGTCGTGCACGAGCAGGTCCGACTCTTCGATGCCGTTCCCCAGGGTCACGACCTCCGGCTTGGTGCCGTTGAGGCGGATGCCGCGGTCACGCTCCTTGCCGAAGATCATGGGCTGGCCATGCTTCAGCTCGATGGTGCGGTCCTCGCGCACGTCGCGATCGGTGAAGTCGCGCCAGGCGCCGTCGTTGAAGATGTTGCAGTTCTGCAGCACCTCGAGGAAGGCCGAGCCCTTGTGGCGACCAGCGGCCTCCAGCGTCTCCTGGATGTGACTGCTGTAGGTGTCGATGGTGCGGGCGACGAAGGTGGCCTCCGCCGCCAGCGCGATCGAGGGTGGGACCACGGGCTGGTCGATGGTCCCTTCCGGCGTGGACTTGGTGCGCTTGCCGAACTCGGACGTCGGCGAGGCCTGCCCCTTGGTCAGGCCGTAGATGCGGTTGTTGTACATGACGACCTTGACGTCCACGTTCCGGCGCATCGTGTGCAGGATGTGGTTGCCGCCGATGGAGAGGGCATCGCCGTCGCCGGTGATGACCCACACCATCAGGTCGGGGCGGGCGATCTTGAGCCCGGTGGCCAGGGTCGGCGCGCGCCCGTGGATGGAGTGGAAGCCGTACGTGTTCATGTAGTAGGGCGTACGGCCGGAGCAGCCGATGCCGCTGATGAACACGATGTTCTCGCGCGGATAGCCGAACTCGGGCATCACCCGCTGCGTCTGGGCCAGGATGGAGTAGTCGCCGCAGCCAGGACACCAGCGCACCTCCTGGTCGGAGACGAAGTCCTTGCGGGTCAGCTTCAGGGGCTCGGCGGCGGTGGCCGGGCTGGTCGTATCGGTCATCTGTTCTCGTCCTCGTCGAGGAGCAGCCGCGCGGCCTTCATGACCTCGGGCACGGGGAAAGGCTTGCCGCGGACGCGGTTGAGCCCGACGGCATCGACCAGGAAGCGACCGCGGATGAGCAGGCGCAGCTGGCCGGTGTTCATCTCCGGGATGAGCACCCGGCGATAGTTGCCCAGCACCTCGCCGGTGTTGCGAGGCAGTGGGTTGAGGTGACGCAGGTGGGCGTGTGCGACCGATGAGCCGGCACGCCCGAGGCGCTCGGCGGCCGTGCGCAGGGCACCGTAGGTGCTGCCCCAGCCGAGGATGAGCAGGTCCCCCTTGGCCGGCCCGAAGACCTCCAGCTCCGGGATGTCGTCGGCGATGCCGGCGATCTTGCGGGCACGCAGGTCGGTCATGCGCTGGTGGTTGTCGGGGTCATACGAGACGGTGCCGGAGACGTCGGCCTTCTCCAGGCCACCGATGCGGTGCTCCATGCCCGGCGTTCCGGGGATGGCCCACGGTCGCGCGAGCGTGTCGGGGTCGCGGTCGTAGGGGTGGAAGGTAGCCGCGTCGGTGTGATTGGGCACGGAGATGTCCGGCAGGTCCGAGGGCTCGGGCACCCGCCACGGCTCGGAACCCGTGGCCAGGAAAGCATCCGAGAGAAAAACGACCGGGGTCATGTACTTGAGGGCCAGGCGACAAGCCTCGATGGCCATCTCGAAGCATTCCGCCGGCGTGGCCGGGGCCACGATCGGCATGGGCGCATCACCGTTGCGACCGTACATGGCCTGCAGCAGGTCCGATTGCTCGGTCTTGGTGGGCATACCGGTGGAGGGACCGGCACGCTGCACGTTGACGATCACCAGGGGCAGCTCGACCATGACCGCCAGCCCCATGGCCTCACCCTTGAGCGCGATGCCCGGGCCAGACGACGCCGTCAGGGAGAGAGCTCCGCCGAAGGCAGCCCCGATCGACGAGCCGATGGCCGCGATCTCATCCTCCGCCTGGAACGTCCGCACACCAAAGTGCTTGTAGGTCGAAAGCTGATGCAGGATCTCGCTCGCGGGCGTGATGGGATAGGAGCCGTAGAAGAGTTCGCGATCGGCCAGCTTGGTGGCCGCCACGAACCCGAGCGCGGTGGCCTCGTTGCCGGTGATGTTGCGGTATACCCCGGCCGGCAGGTGCGCGGGCTTGACGCGGTTGCGGGTGTGGAAGATCTCCGTGGTCTCGCCGAAGGCGTAGCCCGCCTTGAGCGCCCGCAGGTTGGCCTCCGCGATGACCGGCCGGGCCGCGAACTTCTTCTCGATCCACTTGATCGTCGGGTCCATGGACCGCTCGTAGAGCCAGAACATGATGCCGAGGGCAAAGAAGTTCTTGGTCAGGTCCACCTGCTTGGTGGACATGTCCAGGCCCTCCAGCGCACGGGCGTTCAACTTGCTGATGGGGATCTCGAAGACGGTGAAATCGTTGAGCGAACCGTCGCGCAGCGGGTTCTCCGCGTAGCCGGCCTTGGCCAGGTTCTGCTTGGTGAAGGCGTCCTCGTTGACGACGATGGCGCCGCCGGGAGGGACGTCGCCCACGTTCGTGCGCAGGGCGGCCGGATTCATGGCCACGAGCACGTCCGGCTGATCGCCGGGCGTGTGGATGTCGGCCGATGAGAAGCTGATCTGGAAGCCCGAGACACCGGGCAGCGATCCGGCCGGCGCGCGGATCTCGGCGGGGAAGTCGGGCAACGTCGCGATGTCGTTGCCGAAGACGGCCGCGGTGCGCGTGAACTGACTACCGGTGAGCTGCATGCCGTCACCGGAGTCGCCCGCGAAGCGGATGGTGACGCGCTCCAGCTCCTGGATGGGGACGGGGGGATGCTGATCTGTCTCTGTGGTCACGCGGTGGCGGGCTCCTGTGTCGCGGCCCGGCCGACGAACCGCTGGCCGCTATGCGGTCAGTGTAACGCGGGCGGCCCTTCGGCCCGTGACAGCGAGATCGTGCGGGCGCATCCGCGCGCAGGCCGCCCGGTTAGCATCGCCAGATGAGCCCGGACCCGCCCTCTCGCCGCCCTGCCGCGCGCGTGGATGGGCGCCTGGGGCTGCTGCTGGTGCTGGTCTCGGCGGCTGGCTTCGGATCGGGCGCGCTCTTCGTACAGCCGCTCTATGGGGCGGGCATGGAACCCCTGGCTGTGCTCTTCTGGCGCTTTGCCACGGCGGCGCTCTTCGGCTGGGCCTTCCTGCTCATCTCGGCCCGGCGACGTCTGGCACTCCGCTCCCTGCCCCCGCGCCGGGTCCTGGTGCTCCTGCTCCTGGGCACCCTCTACGTCGGCAACAGCTATGCCTTCATCGCCTCGCTGCAGGTCGTGCCCATCACCCTGGCCTCGATCATCGCCTACCTCTATCCCGCCATCGTGGCCGTCATGGCCACTCGCTTCCTGCGCCGGCTGGAGGGTCGGCGAGCGTGGCTGGCGCTGGCCATCGCCATCGCCGGCGTGGTGCTGACCGTGGGCGGTATCCCCGGCGGCGAGCAGCCACCGCTGTGGGGCCTGGCCCTGGCCTTCGCCAACCCGGTCATCTACGCCACCTGGATCATCCTGCAGGCACGCCTGGCCGGCGAGCGGCCGTCAGACCGCGGCTCGGAAGCACCGGCCATGACCCTGCCGCCCAGCGACGCCGAGACCGCGTTCGAGAGTCCTGACCCCGCGCCCGCGGCTGCGCTGATGACGACCGCGACGGCCACGATCTACGCGCTGCTCCTGCTCGCGAGCGGAGGCTCCGTCTCGCCTGCGGCGGTGCCCCTGGGCGTGTGGCTGCCGCTGCTGGGCCTGGGCCTCGTTGCCACCGCGGTCGCCATCCAGGCGTTCTACGCGGGCGTGGCTCGGATCGGCGGCGCACGGGCGTCGCTCGTGAGCACGGTCGAACCGGTCTACACCGTGGTCCTCGCGGTGCTCCTCTTCGGCGAGCAGTTGAGCGCGATGCAGGTCGCCGGTGGCGCCCTCGTCATCGCCGCGGTGATCCTCGCCGAGACCGGCCGACCCGGTAGAGTGGCAGCCACGACCACCGAGGACACCTGAGCACGGACACAGGGGAGCCAGCATGCGACTCGTCTCATTCAGCGATG
>Ga0210085_1000127_pt1 | contig 33704 bp, 26 predicted proteins | sample China_Galinas_PW_5_FD_184866 | JGI IMG/M metagenome (GOLD analysis project Ga0210085, IMG submission 184866) | Wetland microbial communities from San Francisco Bay, California, USA, that impact long-term carbon sequestration - China_Galinas_PWC_D1... | ecosystem: Environmental > Aquatic > Marine...
GCAAGCGCCTACGCCAGCCACTGGAGGCCTACCGCCGCAATGTCCCGCCCCATGTCCAGGCCGCCCGCAAGCTCGCGAACCCAGGCCGGATGATCCGCTACCTCATCACGGTCAACGGTCCCGAGCCCGTCTCCGCGCGCACCAGCCCCATCGATTATCAACACTATCTGGATCGACAGCTGGCCCCGGTCGCCGACGGCATTCTGCATTTCCTCGGCGACAGCTTTGGGCGACTCACGACGACACAACTGGAGTTGTTCGCGAGCGAATGAGCGACCACTCCACCCAGAATCGCGGTGAGGCCCTCGTCTGGACGCTACCTACACCGAGGATTCGGTCACAGCTTGCGCCGAACGCGAGCTCGGATGAACGCGGCTTGATCGGCCAGGATGTTTCTGCCCTGCAGCAGCAGGTGCTCCGCGTAGCACGGCGCGTACGGCACCGACAGGAGCTCGACACCCCATTCCCGCGGTGTTTTGTTCCGCTTGCGGACGCTGTTGCACACGAAGCACGCGGCGACGACGTTCGTCCAGATGTCCCGCCCGCCGCGGCTTCGCGGAATCACATGGTCTCTCGTCAGCTGTCTCGGGGAGAACTCCCCTCCGCAATACTGACAGGTGTAGCCATCGCGTTCGAACAAGGCCCGGTTGGTCAACGGCGGCACATAGTCCTTGGACCACAGCCGCGGCACCACCCTGGCACTGGTCAGCAGGATCGAAGAGACCTCGATGCTCGAACGAAGGCCTGATACCCGGTTCGTCCCTCCGTAGAACACACGGGATTCCTCGCCCAGCGGCGCGATGACACGATCGGTCGCCAGCAAGTGAATCGCGGTTTCTACGGTGATCCATGAGCTCGGGTTTCCGCCCTTGTCCAAGGCCAGAACCGCGGTCTTGGTCTCGAGACCCAGCATGTCGAAGTGCTCCTCCGTTGTTGATTGTTCCCTTGCGCAATCTACAACAATTCGGAATGCCGAAACCCTTGGTGGCGTCCCCGGGAAGACTCGAACTTCCAACCTCCGGCTTCGCAAGCCGGCGATCTCTCCTGTTGATCTACGGGGACAAGAAAAACGATGGAGCCGACTGTCGGACTCGAACCGACGGGGAGGTCGCTTACAAGGCGACTGCAATGGACCGCTATGCGAAGTCGGCAGCGATGGTACGCAGGGCGGGATTCGAACCCGCAAGAGCCGTAAGGCTCACCAGCCTCTCATACTGGCGTGTAGACCAGTTCCACCACCTGCGTATCGAACTGGTACCGGGGGAGGGACTCGAACCCTCAGGAACATGTGTCTGAGACATGCGCGTATGCCAAATTCCGCCACCCCGGCATGAGCTGAAATCGAATGGTTGAAGCCAACGGGGGTACTCGAAACCGCAATCCTCCCGCTTACGAGGCAGGCGCTCTGCCGCTTGAGCTACGTTGGCGAGGAACGTCCTGTCTGGTGGGGACAGCCCGACTCGAACGGGCACAGTGCGTTGCGCACAAGCAGGGTTTAAGCCTGCCGCGTACACCTTTCCGCCATATCCCCGAAGATGGTTACCCAGGGCGAGATTCCAACTCGCAGAATCCTGCGTTTGAGACAGGCATGTATGGCATTTCCATCACCTGGGTATCGATTGGAGCGGGTACCGGGAATCGAACCCGGATCCTCGGCTTGGAAGGCTGCTGCTCGACCATTGAGCTACACGCGCAAGAACCTGATAGGCGATGTCCGGATCGAACGGACGACCTCTTCCTTGTAAGGGAAGCGCTCTCCCGACTGAGCTAATCGCCTTTTGAAAATGGTGGGTCCGACCGGGCACGATCCGGTAACCAACTGGTTATGAGCCAGCCGCTCTGCCGATTGAGCTACAGACCCGAGACTGATGGCTCCGACTGGATTCGAACCAGTGATCGCTCCCGTATGAAAGGAGTGCAGTACCGCTTTGCTACAGAGCCTCATGTTGGCTGGCCGTAGTGGATTCGAACCACTGCCGGCAGAGTCAAAGTCTGCTGTCCTACCGCTAGACGAACGGTCAATGAAAATGAGAAATGGCGCCCCGGGAAGGATTCGAACCCTCAAATCGGCGGAATAGAAGTCCGCTGCCTTATCCGGTTTGGCTACCGGGACTTGAAATCGACTGGTCGCTTCGAGTGGATTCGAACCACCGACCTGACGGTTATCGGCCGTCTGCTCTACCGGGCTGAGCTACGAAGCGAGATGGAACATGGAGCTGCGAGGCGGGATCGAGCCGCGAACCTCACCCTCGGTGTGCCCTGCCGACTGAGCGACCGCAGCGAGTGCCTTATGGAGTGGACAGTGAGATTCGAACTCACGAAAACCTGGGTTGCAGCCAGGCGCCTTCGACCGCTCGGCCATGTCCACGGATCGACAAATTGGCAGAGGGCACCGGTACCGACCCGGAAGCCTGTCGGCTCCAAGCGCTTAGCAGGCGCCGCCCATCCCCGATGGGGTTACCCTCTCTGTTTGGCGGAGAGCGGAGGTCACGATCCCCAACCGTTTCCACGGTCGCATCGTTTTCGAGGCGGGCCCGGACCCTGTCCGGTTCACTCTCCGGAAAATGACAGAGGGCGGGGTACTCGAAACCCAATCGCTCACGCGATCGATCTGTGTTCAAAGCAGTCTCGGGCCCTGCCCGATTCACCCTCTATCTATGTGGCGCCCCCGGCCGGTTTCGATCCGGCTGCCTCTTGCCTGACAAACAAGCGCTCTCCCGATTGAGCTACGGGGGCGTGAAAGGTGGTAGCGGGAGGCCGAATCGAACGGCCGTTGGCGATGGGATATGAGCCCATGCTGGGAACCAGCACCCTTCCCGCGTCAAATTGGCGCCCCCGGAGAGACTCGAACTCCCAGATCTTCCGGTTCGAAGCCGGATGCGTTATCCGGTTTGGCGACGGGGGCGGAATTGACCAGTGTCCCTGAATCTGTAGTTGACGGATTCCGTGACGGGACACGGGCATGCTTGGTGGATGGAGCAGGTATTGACCCTGCGACCTCCGGTTCTTCACACCGGCGCTCTACCGACTGAGCTACCCATCCGATGTTCGGTCGAATGCCTGCAGGGGTGGCCGGCGGGTTACGATCCCGCGTCGCGAGGGCCACAACCTCGGGTTCTGCCATTGAACTACGGCCACACCTGCAAACACTCGTCTGGCATGCCGGGAGGGACTCGAACCCCCAACGAACAGTTTTGGAGACTGTCGCTCTGCCAATTGAGCTACCGGCACATTGAAGTTAGTGTCCCGTGAGGGTATCGATCCCTCTTTGTCGCCTTGAAAGGGCGATATCCTAGCCAGTAGATGAACGGGACATCGAAGGGTAAGCCTGCCGTCCGGCGTGGCAGATTTCGACCTGGGTGTTGTGGTAGGTCCGGCCGGCCACGATCCGGCATCAACCAGCTTAAAAGGCTGGTGTTCTGCCCACTTGAACTACGGACCTGTCATTGGTGGAGAGCGGGTCGAATCGAACGCCGTGCCCGCGGGGAGCCGGGTTACAGCCGGCCTTGGGGACCACCCCAACTTATTGACGCTCTCCGTCGAATCTGGCTGGCAAGGTCGGACTCGAACCGACATACGGCTCATTAACAGTGAGCTGGCCTACCGCATGGCCCACTTGCCAATACTGGTCTGGGTGGTTGGATTCGAACCAACGGCATCTCGCTTCCAAGGCGAGGACTCTGACCCGGCTGAGCTACACCCAGAGACCGAGCAGCTTGAGATTACGGCTGCTCGCACCGCATCCTTTGTCGCATTATCGGTAGGCGGCCAAGCCCACCGTTCGCGCGTATCCACTCGAAACCGCCGAGGCAGCTTCCGAGTCGTGCGGCATGACGGCCTTTTTGAACAGGAGGCGATACCTGTTTGCGGCACAGCTACTCGATGCCCCCTCTACCGTCTGCCTTGCGGGCAATGAAGGCTTGCAGGCCACCGTGCGAGTCGACATCGAAGACCCTTGGCTTGGGACCGCGGATCTTCCCGAATTTCGCCGAAGCGATTCGGGCTTACGCCATTTTCGCTGCACCGAGAGACGCGTCTTTCCGTTTTGGAGTCTTCAGACCGGAATCGAACCGGCAACCCATTGCTTTTGAGGCAATTGCTCTACCATTGAGCCACTGAATAGGTAACTTGCGAAGATGCGCGCGTCCCGGTTGCTTCGCCGCCTTTTGAGCCGCGAAATACAACACACCTTCTGTCTTTCGCCCGCCGGCTACTCGACCGTTCTTCGGGATCCCGTACCCGTTGGCCCGGTGCCCCTGGAACTGCGCCCCGCCCTCGCTTGCCGGCTCGGACTCAAGCGCTCCCCCTTATCCCTCGCGAGTCGCGACCTGGTGTGACGGCGGTCGGCACCACCCGTTACCTTCGCCGGCACCGGTTCCCCTTGCGGGCCGGTGAGCCGGCTCAGACCGTCAGTCGCTTCGTCGCTACCACCGGCCGAACCGATGGCGATGGGGACGAGGTTTGTCTGGATCGACCTGTCGCCAGGCGGGAGTGCGCAGGCATCCCCCCTTTGGCGGTGTTGCCACCGCTTATCCGTGCCAGACCACGCATACCATGACGCTGCCGGCTACGCTGTCGGGCTTCCGGCTTGCCCATCCCGCTGGCCCGATGCGCCTGTATCCGAATCCCTCGGGCCAAGAGGACCGGACACCGACGCGGAGAGAGAATAAACAGCAACGCACCCCACGCCGTGCACCTGTCATCGTCTTCACGATGACGGGTTTCAGCATTCCGAATTGTTAAGGATCGCTACGAGCGCCATTCAGCGACGCAAGGGGGTCTCTCAAAGCCCGGAACGCAAAAACCCCGGCGGTGCGTTCCGTGGGCACCAACCGGGGTTCTCGTACGATCCTCGGGAGGTGCCTGGTTGTTCAGGTAACCTCCCGGATATGTCCTGCGAAGGTTACGTCATACCATTCCCTTTCCAGTTAATGGGACGGTAATCGGATGTGGTTTGGGTAAGTTCGCGGATACCTGCATCCGGCACGCGCGACGGCAGACCGCCGAACGCGCGCACACAGACGAACGCCGGACTGGTAAAGCCCGCGTGCATCGCTGGTCTGTGTGATAGGCGTAAGGAAGTCATTTTCATCTCGAAAAAGAGGAGGCGAATGTTCGCCGCGATTTCAGTTGCGGGTATTGTAGACAAGAATTTGGACATTGCAACCACTAAATCCAATTATTGTGGATTTTTGGTAAGCTTGCGTGCATGCAAAACAGATCGACAAAGAAGAAGCCTGTTGCCGGAAAGGCGGCGCCGAACCCGACCTATGTGAAGATCGGTAAGCGTATCCGCCAGGCGCGCTTGATGGCGAAAGAGAGCAACAGCCGCCAACTCAGTCAGCGTCTTGGCTGGAGCGCCGGCCGGATCAACAACTTCGAGCTCGGCGTCTCCACGCCCGGACCCGAAGAGACACGGATCCTATGCGAGGCACTCAAGACGAATCCTGCCTGGGTCACCTACGGCGTGGGTTCGCCTCGGGCCTCGGATCTGGACTCGACCCGCAATAGCAACCTGATGGCGGCGGTCGACGAGGCCGAGGCGCGCGCGGAGCTGCCCGCCTTGCTGGATGCGCTCAAGGTGTCGCCCGAGCGCTTTGAGAAGCTCCGGGCGAATCCGTTCAAGAAGATCCCGGACACCATGGCCAGACGGTGTGAGAGATATCTGAACAAACCCAGGGGCTGGCTGGACGAAACCCGGATCGAAGATCGCTACTGCGAGCCGCTGCCTGCCGATATGCGGGATCTGCTCGACCTGTACGTGCAGCTCTCCGAGGACGATCGCCGAAAGCTCTACGAGATGGGCCGGATTCTGTTGGGTGGCTCGCAATCAGCGGCGTAGGCCTTTTCGGGCGTTGGTAGTCTCAAGATCTATGAATCGAAGTGGACCTGTGCGACGGAACACCTCCTCCTCCGACAGATGATTAAACGCAGTTTTACCGCAGGAGTGTTGCTCGGAGCGGGAAGTGTCATCGGGTTGCTCGCGTTGCTCTTCTTCGCCATGCCCTACATGTACCTGTACACGGAGAACAGCAATTTCGCCCGGTTGCGGAAGAAATCCGAGTTGAACTGCGAAACCATGCCGTTGCATTGCTTGGTACGCGATGGCAAAACGGAGGAGATCGAGAAATACGCCGAGCGTGGCGGCAAGCTGGAGTTGACAGACAACTGGGGTAGAACAGCACTACTCTGGGCGCTCGTTCACGATAGGCGCGCTATCGCTCACCGTCTCCTGACCCTGAACGCAAGCCCGAACACCCAAGACGAAAATGGCATATCAATATTTCACCATGCGGTCGTTGCGGGAAAATACGACTTGGCAGACGCCCTGCTGGCGAGCGGTGCCGATATCGACGGGTTCAACGGCAACCGCTACCCGGAAACCGCGTTGCATCATTGCGTCATGAAGAACGACCCGGGGGGAATGTGTTCGGTACCTGATCAAGCACGACGCGAACATCCATCTCAAAGACGCGTTCGGTTACACGGTGTTCGAGAGAGTGCGCATGCACGATCATATCGATGAGGAAATCGCGCGGTTGTGCGTGAAATGACGGTTTGCAGCCACACCTGTCGGACGGCGATAGCTGCGCTTCGCATGCTTCGCCTGACAACACGATCTTGTTCCCTTGCTCCCGCGCGATTATAGTCGGACCAGGTCTGACCATGCGGGAGCCACAATGTCCTCCGTCCTCAATCTCACCGAAGCCAAGGCGAAGTTCTCCGAGGTCGTCGATCGGGTAAGCCACGGCGAGGAGATCATCATCACGCGCATGGGGCATCCGGTCGCGCGCATCACGCGCTATGAGCCGGCTGCGGCGAACCGCCGCCTGGGGTTCGTCGAGGGCCGGATTCGCCTCGCCGAGGACTTCGACGATTGGCCGGAGGACCTCGCCCGCGATCTAGGTATCACTGACTGAGCATGCGCTTTCTGGTTGACACGCATGCCCTGCTCTGGGCGCTCGGCGAACCAAGCGCCCTGTCGCCGGCGGCGCGGGATGCCATCGCCGACCCGTCCAACCTGATCATGGTCAGCAGCGCGTCGCTTTGGGAGTGCGCGATCAAGGCATCGATCGGCAAGCTCGACCTGCCGGAAGACTTCTTCGATTCGGTGCCCGAGGCCGGTTACGAGGTGATGCCGATTCGGATCTCTCACCTCAATGTCTATCGCACCCTTCCGATGCACCACCGCGACCCGTTCGACAGGATGCTAGTGGCACAAGGCCGAGCGGAGGCGCTGACACTGATCTCCCGAGACCCGGAGATCGCAGAATACGATATCGAGATTCTGACCTGTTGATGGGCGGGCGAGACCTTAACCTGCGGCGGTCGCCGACGAGCAAGACGCTGCAGAAGACCCGGCGAGCTTCGGCTGCCGAGGCAGAAGCAACGGGTGCAAAAGCCAGACTGTGTGCTGATCTGGGTCCGTCCTGGGGGGTAGCGCAGGCCTTGCTCGGACCGACGGTCCCCATCGGTTAGGCAGCACACGTTCCATGACGCCTCTGGACGCTTTGGCCGTGGACCGGAGCGACGCGCCCCTTGCGTAATATGGGTTCTCTGATACGTTGATATCATCGGCGCGGCTATGGAGGTTCCGTCGCGCGGCGACTGAGAATTTGGAAGGAGTACGCCATCATGTTCTTGGGAGAAATTTCTGTGGGAAGAATCATTGTGTGGGTCGTTGAGGCCGTCCTCGCCGTGTGGATTATCAAGGACGCGCCGGAACTCTTTAAAGCCGGCAAGCCGGATGCTGCTATACACAATGCCCTTCTGGCGGTGGGAATGGTCGCGGTGGTCGAAGCCACGATATGGCTCGTTCCCCGGGTAGTAGACTGGGCGGAGAAGAAGTGGCAGATGTCCTCGGACGAGGTTCTTTTCCGCGGGATTCAGGTGATCATCGTCGCGTCCATGATCGCCGACGCCGCGTCATGGCTGATCGCGGGGGAAGGATTCGGTATCAACCACGCCGGTTGCGCGCTGGCGATCGTGATTCTCGAGGGGATCATCCGGCGGTTTGTCCGGCCCGACCACCGGCCACCGGTCATGGCGCAGGCATTAAAGGGCATCCAGGCAAACGTCAAAGTGTTCACGCAGCTCCCTCCCGAGAAGGTCAGGGAGACGCTCGGCTTGGTGCGTGGCATTTCGGACATCGAGGCCAGTTCCAGACTAGACTTCCAGCTAGCGGAGCAAGAGGCGCTCTACTTGATGCTGAAGCAGGCCCGGGAGCTCGGTGCAAATGCCGTCGTCGATGCGCGGCTGACGACCGGCACTTACGAAACCAACGGCTCCCAGTGGCAGGTCTCCCGCCCCGTTTACACCGGCACTGCTGTCCGAATCTGAACTGCGACTGGTTGCGCAGCGGAGACCCGTCACGAGGCAGCGTTGCTGCGAATCCCGCGGAGCGAGTCGATGACCACGTTCCAGTCCACGGTCGCGCGGTTTCCCTGGACCCCCTCGTAATAGCTCTCGTTTGAGGCATCCCGCGGCAGGCCGGCCCAGATCTCGGAGAGATTCCTGGCGAAATGCTCATCGCTGATTCGGCCTCCGATCCAGCCTTCCATGCCAACGTCCCGCGCAAGCACCAGGGCCATCCGGTCTTGGAGCGCTGGCGTAAAGCGCTCGTTTCCGCTGAGGCCCATCCGATCGGTCAGCCCGTCGAGGGTGTCATCGAGGAGCTGATATCTTCCAATCGCCGATCCGCCGCCGGACCGGACGAGGTCGGTCTGGAGGTCGCGGACCTCGTTGACGGTGAGGCCGGCAAGGTCCACACGGTCCTGTTCCGCATTGCCGTACCAGGCGTTGTAATTGCCGCGGGATTCGGGTACGGCGATCAAGTCAAGAAACGCCCCCGACCAGCCACCGGAAACGCTGTTCTGGCTCAGAGGGGGGGAAACCGGGGAGCCCCCGGTGTTGGCCCGATTATAGGCGCCGATGGTTCGCAGATAGGTGTCGTCTTCGGAGACAACCGATTGCGTCAGCAGCTCGGCGATGTGTTCACCTGTCTCTCCTTCCGCCTCAATCAGCGCCTCCCTGGCACGCTCCTTAGTTTGCGATGCGTCGGTGTCCAGCATGTCGTGTACTCCTGCGGGGAAGATCATTTCATTGGTGGCCCGAAAAAAATCCATCTGTGCGTCGGTCAGTCCGTACCCGCGCACCTGGTCCATGCGGGTATCGATCAGCGCATCGCGTGCCTCCTGCCAGCCACTGCCGGCGGCCTTAAGCGCTTTCCACTTGTCGCCGGTTTCCTCGAGGGTTTCCCTGAATTTCCCCACGATGCCGCTGAACCCTGCTCTCGCCAGGGCTCCGGATTGGGAGAATTTCGTCAGAAAGCCTCCGACCTCATCGGCGGCGATCTGGGGATACGGCCGCGGCAGCATCGCCTGCTCACGGAGCAATTGGGCAAACTGATCGCGCTTCTGGGCACGTATGTCGCTGCTTGCGCCGCCACCGAACGCCGCCGCATCGCCACGATGGCGTTCGTGGGACCGATCGACTTCAGTCGGATCAAACCGCTCGCTCGTCAGATTTCCGTGATCTGCCAGGTCGCCCGACAGACCAGCCGTGCGGGCACGCGGATCGCGCAAATTGCCAGCGCTCACCTCGTCCGTTGCCCTGCCGTAGGTCGGAACCCGCTCATCCAGATCCGCATTGCGTCCAGGCTCAATACCCGCCGGCCGCGGACCGCCAAAGGCATCGGCGAGAATGCCAAAGCCACCTTCGCGCGCCGTCTGCTGCTCCTTTTCCGACAGCTCCCGATCCCCTTCCCCGTAGCCCAGCAGCAGCGCCATGCCGGCCGCGGCATTGGCCTGACCGCGGTCGGCGAAAACATCCGCATAGCTCCAGGAGCTGGCAAGGCGCTGGTGATCCCCGATGAGACCCAGCCGGTCGAGCCGATCGTACATCCGGTCCATCAGCGCCGGATCGTCGGCGACCGCATGGCCGATCTCCACGGCGCGGTAACTGCCCAGGGTGCTGAATCGCTCGGCCATGGACTCGGAGCGCTCGAGGCTGCGAGCGGCCGAGAGAGTGTCGGTCGCCTGCTCCTGCAGGGTCGAGCGCTCCTCCTGCGTCAGCCGCTCGGCAAAGACGTTGCGCTCACCCGACTGCAGGTCGGACTTGACCCCCTCGGCCAGACGGGCAGAAAAATCACGGTCGCTGGAGACCCGGCGGGCGATGTCGTCGGCGATCTGATCCTGGAGCTGCTCGTTGGTCGCATAGGTTCCGGTGAGGGTACCGCCCCCTCTGAGCACGCCCTTGATCGCCTCGGTCACCGCGCCCCGGTCGGACTTGTTCGAGGCCCCGATGCCGGCGGAGAGGGCCGCGGCGAACTGCTGGGAGCTGAGTCCGCTCTCGGCATAGCGGTGGGTCAGGCCCTCGGCCTCCTGCAACAGCGCCCGATCGGTCTGGCTGCCCGAGCTCTCGTAGCTCCAGCCCATGGCCCGCCCGTCGAAGGTCTCGCCGGACCGTGAGGCCGAGGTCGCGGCCGCGGAGGCCAGTCCACTGCTGAACTGACGGCTCGCCTGCTCGGTGACCTGCTGGCTGGAGCTCAGATCCCGTTGTACGCTCTGACCCACGTCGGCGCGCCAAAGCACATTGTCGGCACCGGTGGTGGTCGTCCCCCGCAGGGGGGCGTGCTCCATGATCGGGCTCATGGCCACGGCCGGAGCCGGGCGCAGCACGTCCGGGGAGGTGATCTTCTCGTCGACGAAGTCCCCGCCCTGGAACCGACTGGCCAGATGGGTGGCGGTGATGGCGCTGCCGTAGATCAGCATCAGGCTGATGGCCGGGGTGCTCGCCGCCAGCATGCCCCCGGTGGCCAGGTAGTCCTGCAGCAGGAAGTCCAGCTTGTACAGGGATAGGATCGAGGGCACCGTGAGGTTGGCGGTGTTCTGCAGGGCATCCATGTCCCCGGCGATGGCCATGTGCAGATACAGATTGATGATGGCCATGATCGGCATCCAGAGCTGGATCCAGAGTCCGAACAGGAGGTACTTGCCCGTCATGGCGATCCCGGCCGGACCCAGGGCGATGGTGAAGGCCATCAGCGGGGTGATGGCGAAGATCAGCCCCTCGAAGAAGGTCATCATGGGCCGCACGATGCGGGTGAAGAGGGTCTGCTCCGCGGCCCACTGGGCGTTGCGCTGCTGGGCCGCCTGCTCGGTGGTGGCGGCGAGCTCCCACTGACCCAAGTCTTCATGGGTCTGGACGATGCCCTTCTCCAGGAACCCGATCATGGCGGTCATGACCATGTAGTTCTGGGCGTCCACCCCGGCGCCGGCGATGGCATCCAGGGCGAACTGGACCTTGTTGGTCACGTCCCCCGGGGCGGAAAGCCGCATCTGGGCCTGGAGGTTGCTCAGAAGCGCCGGATAGAACTCGACGGTGGTGTAGTCCGAGAGCGCGGTCCAGGCCGCATCGCAGGGCAGGAGCTGCGGGTCGCCCCCCCCAGCACAAGCTCGGTGGTGGGAACGTTCAGATCGCTGCGCAGGGCCGTGTCCCAGCTCGGGTCGCGCAGGATATCGTCGATCGAACGATTGCCGATATCGACGTCGTAGAGGGTGCAGTCGGCCACATAGTTGATGAAGGAACGCTCGATGTCGGCGCCGGGCGTGGGGCTGTTGGCACTGCCCAGCGCAATGCGCGAGAGGGTGCCCTTGCGCACGCTCATCAGGGTCTGCAGCGGATCGGCGAAGCCGGTGTCGGTCATCGCCGGGGTAGAGAATGCCTGCTCGAAGAGCCGGGACACGCCGTAGCCCACGTTCGACATCAGCGAGCCCACGGCGGCCGGTCCCAGGGGGACGTTGTCCACCACCCGCACCGCCCCCGAGTAAGCGTCCTCGATGGCGACCTTGGCCGTGGGACCGAACATCAGGGCATAGAGCAGCCAGGCGACCAGGATGTTCTGGAAGCGGATCCCGCGCCCGCCCTGCAGGATGCCCTGGAAGAGCACCAGCAGCACCCCGATGAGAAAGCCGACCCCGGCGAGCTGGCGGAAGTCCCCGGTGCCGGTGATCATGGCCACGGCGTTGAGGATGGCCGCCAGATAGGCCGAGTCCCCGATGGAGTAGATCTCCCACATGGCTCACTCCTGGGTCGAAGGAGCGGCGTGGGCCTGCCCGGCGACGTAGTAGCGCCGGCCCTTGATCTCCTCCACCAGGCCCTGGTAGTAGGCGAGCAGGGTCTGGGGATTACCGTAGCGGTCGTCCAGGACCTCGTACTCGCGAAAGAGCTGTTCGCGGGCCTGCTCGATCTGGATCTGGAGCTGCTTGGCGTAGGCGTGCTCGTTGAGCGCCGCAGCCTGCTCGACGGCGAACAGCAGGTCGTTGAGGATGACCTGGGTCATCTCCACGGCAATGACGGGGGCGGCCTGCTCGACGAAGAGCCGGGCCATGCCCTCGTCGTAGCGCGCCAGGGTGCGGATGCCCGCCCCCAGCCCGTTGGGCGCATACTGCATGAAGGCCTGCTCGGCATCGGTGATCGCCCCCTCTCCCAGACGGAACTTCTGCACCAGACCGACGGTTTCGGTGCCGGCCCCGTAGGGGCGCACGCCGATCAGCACGTCCTTGACGCGCTGGATCATGCCGTTGACCGTGTCCTCGGTGACCGAGGGCTCGCGGCAGCCGTTCTCGCTGCGGTCGATCGGTCCGCCGGCTGGTCCGCACTGATACAGCCGCAGCCGGTGCGGCCAGGCGTTGTCCCACTGGGCGGAGTCCTCCCGGTCGCGGGTGCCGTTGAGAAGATCGCTGGCCTTCAGGAGATTGCCCGGCAGGTAGGTGATCCGGTGGTTGTCCCCCTGCCCATCGGGTGCAGCCTCCGGGGAGCCCACGATGACGCTGCCGGTAAGGCTCATCATGGCCTCCAGCAGGGTGTCTTCGCCGTCCGCGAACCAGCCGGCGGCGCCCTTGCGCTTGAGGGCCTGCCACACCAGGTTGCCCTCGATCTCCGTCTTCTCCTCGGCGGGAACGTTGTCCCGGACCTGGGCGATGGGATCGAAGCCGCTCGCCGAGGAGCGGGTCTCGAAGACATCGCCCAATCCCTTGACCATCCCCAGCAGCGAGGTGTTGTCCTTGTGCTTCATGTCGAACGCGTCTGCCACGTCGTTGACCAGCCCCTTGGCGAGCTGGCAGGAGTTGGCGAAGCCCTGGTTCAGGGCCTGGATCTTCTTCTGCAGGGTCTCCATGGTCTCCAGGCACTTCCTTGCACATGGCCCCCAGGGCGACCTCGAAGGCATAGCCCGCGGCGTTGGCCGCGATGGCGCGCAGCAGGTTCTGGAACTGCTCGGCGGAGATGAAGGAGAAGGAGCCGGCGAACAGATCGATCCCGCCGCAACCGGCATCGAAGGACGGCGGTACGAAGTGCCACAGGGACTCGTTCATGATGCGGTTGCGGGCATTGAGCGAGCCGCCGGTCAGTACGCCGCGGCGCTGGCCCAGATGCGCGGTGGGCTCGGTGTAGTTGAGCATGGTGTCGAACATCTCGGTCATCTGGTTGCCGATGCCCGTGCCCGGGGGATCAGCTGCCTGCGCGGCGGGGAGGAAAACGAGCAACGGCAGAAGAGCAGCGAGGGTCTTGGCCAAAAAGGACACGGGATACCTCCTCAGTCCGTCGAGGGACCGGAGTTGGCTCGACTAAGCGCCCGAAGCGCGCTCAGTAGGGCCTCGGAATCGTCGGGCAGGGCCGCAGGCAGCTGGCCTGGATCGAGCATCAGATCGGCGGTTACCGGCCGGGTCTGGTTGAACTCGCGCTCGTTGATCCAGCCGGCTTGCACCGCGGCGACCACGATGCGCTCCTGCAACTGTGCGAGGGACAGGAGCCCCTGGGATAAGGGCACCGTGGCGTCCGGGGGTCGGGCGAGGAACAGTGCGGGGGTGGAGACCACGCCGAGGGTCTGTGCCTGCCCTCGGTCTTGCCGAAAGTTCGGGAATGCACCGCCTGGCAGCGGCGATCCGTCGATGGAGACCGGGAGCACCGAGAAGCCATAGCGGGCCTCCAGGAGCTCGAGCAGCGGGGCCTGCGCCTCGCAGTAGGGGCAGTCGGAGCGGAAGAAGAAGAGCACCCCGGCCGTCTTGGCGATGCGCTCCAGGACCGCATCCCGGTTGTCGCCCGCCTGCCGGTTGGTCAGGTTCGCAGCGAAGGTGGCGGTGGGCCGCTGGGTGATCTCGTCGAGGAAGGGATCGAGCTGCACGGCGCGCTGGGTGGCGGCGGCAAAGCGGCTGGATTTGTCCAGCGCCACGCGTTGCAGGTAGAGATACAGCGCCACGTTCTGTGGCGTCGGGTCGTCGATGGCCGCGTCACGATACTCGCCCATGTGCTCGCGCAGCCACTGCGCCGAGAGGGGCTTTGGGCCTTTGGGTGCACTCTCGGAGACTTCCGGCCCTGCTGGGGCTGCCGGCGGCTCAGGTGGCGCTGGCTCCGGCGCCGGCGGTGGCTCGGGCTCGCGCTCGTACCAAAACCAGCCTTCCTGCTCGCGGAAATAGAAACCCGCAGCTTCCGGCTGCAGCGGAAGCAAAAGACAAAAACACGGCAGGGCAAGCACAAGGACGCGCATGCCGGCGATGGTGCCATCGGGTGCGCGCAGGTCGCCGCCGCGAAAGGTACCGCAAAAGGGCGGTCTTTCCCGGAACCCTTCCCCGCCGGCGCCGTCCCGCACAAGCTTACCCACGGCGCCGGTGGCTCGGCCAGGTGAAGGGAACCATGATCGAGCCCAGGTCCATCAGCCGTTCCATGATGCGCTCCCCCAGGTAGCTCTCCAGCTCCGCGGCGGTTAGGTTGCCGATCAGGATCGTGGGGCGCATCTCCCCGTAGCGGTCGTTCAGGACGTCGAAGAGCATGGCACGTCGCGTGGCACCGTTGCCGATGGCGACCCCGACCTCGTCGAGCACCAGCAAGTCGGCGGCGGTAAGCAGCGCCAGCGCCTCGGTCTCCGAACGTCGCCCCCCCGGCGAGAAGGCATCGCGCAAGATGCGCAGGGCCGCGGAGACGGTCAGGAAGAGGCCCGTGTGACCCGCGTGGATCGCCCGCGCCAGGATCGCGCAGGCAAGGTGCGTCTTGCCCGTCCCGGGACCGCCGAGGAGTAACAGGCCAGCGCCGCGCCCGCGCATATGCTCGAAGCCGTCCGCATAGGCTCTGCATACCGACAAAGCCCGACGTTGTTCCGCAGTGCCCGCTTCATAGTTCTCGAAGTTTCGATCCAGAAACCGCCGCGGAATCCCGCTGCGCCCGACGGCGCGCTCGAGCGCCGCCTGGACCGCTTGACGCCGCTCGGCGGCAAACCTCGCGGCCTCGCGTTGGCTGAATGCAGCCAGCTCTTCAGCGGTAAGCGGCGGGGTCGAGCCAAGGGATCTGATCGAGCGGGGTTGCTCCGGTGAGGTAGTCCTTGTCGGCAAGTCTGGGCTCGGGCTCATGGGCTTGGCCTTTCGGTTGGTTGGCCTGCAGGGTCTGCAGACGATTGATGAAGGTCGCGTCCCAACTCTTGCGAGCCTCCCCGGTGTCGGTCCAGTAGACGAGGAACTCCTCGATCTGCGCCAGCACCCAGGTGCGGGTCATACCGCGCTTGGCAGCCCAGTCGAAGACCCGCTCGCCCGGCTGCCAGTTTGGCGGGATGGCGGTCGCTTTCGTCCGGCCATCGGTTGAGCAATTCGGGGATTGCGCGGCGTCGTCACCACACAATGACGGTTCACTTTCGGTTCCATGACGGTTCAATTGACGGTTCGGGTCCGTCTCTCGGACTACCGCTGATCCGCCTGCCGGACAACCTGGTCCGTTTGTCGGACTACCTCGATCCGTCTCCCGAACTACCGTCTCCCGGACGAGTCCGTCTTCCGGACTACCCCGGTTGATCCCTGGTGTGCTCCCCGGCCCAACGCGCGGAGTGCCAAATCCGACGTCGGACCCACCCGGTTCCCCCCCGGCGGCGCCTGTGAGCAGTCGATACCGCGTCGACCTGCCGGCCCCGCCCCGGTCCCTGGCAATGAGCCGAGCCTCCTCGAGCCCGGTCAGGGCAACTGCGATCGTGCTGCGCACCAACCCTGTCATTCCGCTCAGGTGGGTGAGCGAGGGCCAGCAGGTGCCGCTGTCGTCAGCGCGCTCGGCAAGCGCCAGGATCACGAGTTTCTGCGGTGGCGTGACCCGCAGCGCCCAAGCCCAGTCGCGCGCAGCTCGACTCATGGGAGATCACCTCTCGACCCACCACCGGATTGGGACGAAACGCGGGGACGCCTGCGCCAGACTGCGGCACCCGCCTCGTCGTAACCTTCTGAATCCGCGGTCGTCGGCGGGGATGTTCCGAGGACATGCCACGCACACCGGACAAGCGATGGCAGCGGTTCATCTGCCGCTGCGAAGTAGCTCCTCGGCCGGAGCTTCCCGTCCCGCTGCGGATTAGGGCACACGCTTGGACCCTGCCTCACGTTTGTCCCCGGAGCCGGCCGGCACAGATCCCGCATCGTCGAGAAGCAGCCGGTACGTGGCCGATCCGTCGCACTCCCCCCGCCCCCTGGCGATCAGTCCGGCTGCCTGCAACGCATTCAGCGTCTTGACGATGCCGCGCCGACTCAGCCCGGTCATGCACTCCAGTACCCCAAGCGCGGGGAGATCGATCTCGCCGTCGCCGTCTGCGTGATGCGCCAAGGCAAGCAGCACGACGCGCCGCGTCGGCGTCAGACCTCGGCTGCGCCAGACCCAATCCCGTGCACGGTCGCTCATCGCGGTGATCCTCCGGTGGCTGAACCTTCGAGCAAGTCCCCGACCTCGACCCGCAGCCCAGTGGCGAGCCGTTGCAGGGTCGCGATGGACGGGTTCTCCGCCCTGCGCTCCAGGCGCGAGACCCACGACTGGCAAAGCCCGGAGCGCTCGGCGAGCGCCACCTGGGTCAGGCCCCGAACGCGACGCAGGCGCCGCACGTTTTCCGCGATATTGATGCGTTCCGCCTCTGTGCTCATCGGTCTATTCCTCCTGACGGGATCCGCTTGTGGTCATGAGTGGGCCGCTGTAGTCGGGTCAACCGGCGCCGCAGCCGACAACGGTGGCCTTTCGAGGGAAAAGGCGTCGGGAACATCAGGGCCAGGTCCGAAACGACTGACGATGTCGGGCACGCTGACAGGCAGTGCAGACCTCCCGGTGCCTGCCCGTCGGTCGGACCGTCAGGGGTGCGCCCCGCACTGCCGGCACCGGTGCCGCAGATACAGCCGGCAGCCCCAGCAGGTGTTTCCCACGCTGCCCTGCGGAACGACATACTCGATTCCACACTGACCACAGGACTGCGCCTGCCATTCCTGCACTGCCACCAGGTGCGGTACGAAGGCCACCCGCATGATGTCCAACAGGGGCTTCGGCTCCAGCCAGCGATAGCTCTCGTAGACATCGATCAGCCGCCGCGCCGGCGTCGCCCGGGACTGGGCGAAGCGCCGGGAGAGCTGCCAGACCACTGTCGCCTGCGCCATCCGCCTGTCCTGCTTGAGATACCAGGCGTCCGAGAACGGCAGCTGACCTGGCGGCGAGGGTCTGCCGTGCAGCTGGCGATAGAGTCGGTTGGCGACGGCCTTCTCCAAACCCGTGAGCTGGGACACCAGACCGGCGCGTGCGCCGAGCTGGGTGAGCCGGATGGCCTCCTGCATGGTCCGGGTCTGGGTGCAGAGATCGGCGTTGCAGGCGAAGGCGGCGCTGGGACCGGCGGACCCTTCCTGACTCGTGGATTGATAGGCGAACTCGCTCATGCGTGCGGTCCCGGTGGTCCTGCACTGGCGACGACCAGCCCCGCCTGTTCGAGAACGGTTCCAAGCTCGTCCGGACGCCCGTCTCGCAACGCAGCGAAGAGGCGCTTCCACCACCAGGGTTCCTGGCGAAGCACCAGGAGCGGCGCCTTGACCTCGATTACGGCCACCAACGCGGCGGGGTCGAACCCGGCCAGGAGCTGCGTGAGATCGTCAGAGACTCCCAGCAACAGTGAGGCGCGTTCCGGGAACCTCCTCGCCAGGTCGCGTGCGCTGATCAGGTACTGGAGATTCACGCGCGAGAAATCGATGTCCCGCATCGTGAGCTCCATCTCCCCGGCCACCGGTTCGCTGCCCACAGGGCACGTTGGTGAGCCAACGCCTTGTTGTCGGGTGCCATCGTCAGCGGACATGATGTCGCTCGATGCGCTTGGGGCGGCCGTCCGCCCCTTCGGCCCGCATGCATGCGATGGGCTTCTTGACACAGGATGGGGGAAGGCCACTCGAATCCGTGCCGATTGTCCGCGACGGCCTGCCGCAATCGCAGGGGACGCGGCTACCCAGTTGCCTGCGAGTTTGGGAGAACCCAGCCGACAGCGGCACGTAGCGCCGGGCCAGGTGCTTGGGCGTCCACAAGGGGCCGGAAACCGGGCCGGTGGCAGTGCGCAACAGATCCGCGTGCTGTTCTCGGGTGTGTGCAGTCATGCGGTCTAGGCTACGCCCCGAAACCCGCGGAATTAAGGTTGAAAGAGCGCGTTTCGGACGGCCCTTTCGGACTTGTTCCTCGGGCGAGTTTTGCGCAGTAACCCTGCCGATTTGCGTTGGAGAACCGGCACCGGAAGCGGCTGGCCGGCTTCTTTTTCCGGCGCAAAGGTACGCGGGAAATGCGAAGCGACAGTGCGCTATCGGGACGACCGCCTTGGGTGTCTTTGTGAAGTCTCCGAAGCAGTCGGCACCGAGGGGATGTACCCCTTCGCCATGCCCTCTCCAGGCGTTGGCATCGTCACGCCGATCATGGACCCTGTCCGCGCGCGGCTGCACGGTCGGTCCCTGGTGGTGGTTCATCTGCGCCCCCGCCCGCGAAGCGGAATATCGAAAAGCCCGTCCTACTTTCGAAACAGCAAGATGAATACCAACCAGCGTACAGCCGATAAGCGTCCGCTTTTCAATGCGTTGGGCTTGGGTCTCGGCGCGTAAAAAATGAATCGAATTGCGCGTAAAATGAATCTTCCATCCATAAGCGCCGACCGTTGCGGGGCGCCGCCGCAGCAGGAAGGGGTTGCGTATGTCCAATCCACCCACCTATCCCTTCGTCGATGACTTTCTCGAGGCAAAATGGGGAACCCTCTATCTCTTGAGCGACGCCCAGGCGCGCATCCGCGACGCCCACGCCGCTCTGACGCTCACGCGCTTCTTCGCCGGGAAAGGCGTCGACCTGGACATAAAGCACTTGTTGGCGGAGCATTCGCCCACCTTCGATACCCGCGAGCTGCAGCTGGTGTTTCACCAGGGGGCGGAGGCCGAGAAGGCCGCGGAGATCTTTTCGGATTGCCAATCGGTGGATGCGCGGATTCTGCGGCTGTTTCAAGAGGCGGACGCCATCCGCCGCCGGCAAATCGCCGAAATGCCGGCCGGCGAGCGTGCGACCTATCTCGCGGCGCGCGGGCCGGTATTGCTGCTGGGTCGCCCCAGACTGTTCGCCGAGGAGCTCACAAGCGCGATCGACGCGGAGCTGGGTGATGCCGGACGAGCCGAGGGTGTCATCGGGCGCTTTGGTTTTCCCTGCAACGATCCCTTCGCCGAGCAGGACGACTATCGCACGATTCGCGATAGCTACTCGGGCCGTTGCTTTCCGTCTCTGGTTTTCACCGACACGGATGGTCCGAGCGGCGATCCGCTGCGCGAGTACCGAGACTATGCGATCCTGCGCATCGTCAGAGGGCGCTATCGCAGTTTCGTCTTCGCCTACGGGTCGGGCTCGTTGGGAACGCTCGCGGCAGCCCAGACCTTGGTCGATGCCGAGCTCAATCAGATGCTCCACTCGGTCGGAATTGTCGAGTACCTGCACAAGCACCAATACGCCGAGCTGTTGCTCCGGGCCGAGCAACGGTCCACGCCCCGCCGCCCCTGGAAGAGCGAGTTTGCTCCGAGCAACATCCGCGTCGAGGTGCGTCCGGTGCCTCCCGTCCCCGCCAACGCATCGGCATTCCTGGAATGGCTGCAGGCGGACAGCCCCGCGTTCTCGCTCGATGGAGGCACCTGTGCGCTTTACGAGCGCCGTGAAGACCAACCCGGGTGTTTCGACTGGGTACCGACCCGCACGATGCAGGCATGTGGCTCGGCCATGGTGGGCGGCCCGAAAGTAGCGAAGGTGATCGCGGAGATCCGCAAGCTCGCCCAGGCGCCCAGACCGACCGCATTGCTGCTGGTCGGGGAGACCGGTGTGGGCAAGGAGGTTGCCGCGCGTGTGCTGTGCAAGGCCATCTCCGAGCGGCTGTTGCGCGAGCTGGGCGAAGAAAAGAACCCGGGCCAGCCACCCGTCGTCCTGGGGCCGCGCTTCGTTGCGCTCAACTGCGGGGCCTTGACCGAGACCTTGTCGGCAAGCGAGCTGTTCGGGGTCGGCGCCGATGTCGGCTCCGGGGTGGCCGCCCGTCGCGGCCCGTTCCTGGAGGCCGGCGAAGGGGTCGTCCTTTTGGACGAGATCGAGAGCATGCGCACCAGCGACCAGGCTTCGCTGTTACGGGTGCTGGATCCCCCGCATCGGGTCACGCCGGTCGGAACGACGACCGCCCTCCCGGTGACCGCGATGGTCGTGGCCTGCACGAACGTGGAGCCGACGAGGCTCATCGCCGAGAATCGACTGCGCTCGGATTTGTTTGCCCGTCTGCGGGTTCATACCCTGGAGATTCCGCCCTTGCGCGAGCGGCGGGAGGATATTCCCGCCTTGCTCGCTGCTCTGGCCGGGGGTGCGGTACGCATCGACCGATCCGCCTTGACCGCTTTGCTGCTGCACGATCATCCGCTGAACGTGCGCGGCCTCCTTGCGGTGGTGGAGCGCGCCCGCCGGCGCCGTGAACTGGCCGGGACGAACGGCGCAGCGGGCGAGATGGATCCGATCTGTATCCTGAAGGCGGATCTGGACAGCGCGCTCATCGACATCGCCGAGGATCTGTTCCGGGAATCCGCCGATCACACCGAGGAACAGGACCTGTTGGAATTCCACGCCGACTGTCCGGACCCGCGCGTGGGCCAGGTGTTTCAGCAGGCCGCGGAAATCCTGTCCTCGTATCGGCTGACGACAGCCAAAGAAGGTTTCGCGATCACGGATCGCCCGAGGGATGCGCGGTTCGATTTCCTGTGGGAAAGCGAGGACCCGAAGAAGAAAACGGCGAAAACTCCTCCCAAAATCGATCCCGCCGAGGAACTCGTCGATCGGTGGCTGGATCTCGTTGGCGACTTGGAACGCTCGCTGGGGCAGCAGCCCGACGCGCTGCAACAGACGTTGGATACGGCCGCGCAGCTGTTCGCGATGCGGTGGCCAAAGAAAGGCGAACAGACGTATGTCAAGGGATTGCTCGGGCAGAAGAACAAAGAGCGACGCAAGCGCAAAGGCACGACGTGCGTCCAGACGCAGCACCTTGCGGCCTCGCTGGGCACGAATTCCTCGGCGATCGACAACTTGATCGCAAAGCGTGAGGCGTGAAGTCCTCTCTCAAGCCAATCCCGTGGGCGACCGTCACTCCGTCGCCCGTATCGCACGCTTCAGTGCAGGATTATTCCATGGGCCACCATTGCAGAATCTGCGGGCGGACACGACCGAATGAGAAGTTCAGCGGCAAAGGCCATCGAGTCCATGTGTGCACGGACTGCGCTCGACTGCCAAGAGAGAACAGAGACGCGATCGAACAGAAAGAGGAGATCTTCAACTACCTGACGCAGTCGCACATCTCGACGAGGAACACGGCCCGACTCAGGCGACTGGCGGCATCGAGTGACCCGGAGGTTGCGGAGTTGGCCGCCATCGTCATCGAGGTCGCAAAGGTCAAACCGTACAAGAGAGGGCGGCTCAAGGTGTTGGCTCGGCAACGAAGAGATCTGCTCGATGCGTTGGAGAGAACCGGTCTGATCGCCGCGCACCATGGGTAGCGAGCTTCGGTGCATCGAGCACCCCGCCGGCGTGGATCAGCGGATCCTGCGTGCCGCCTTCGGCGAGCCGCAATACGAGCGATTCGAACGGCTACAGCGCGGCGCGGAGCGATTGCCCAGTCCTTGGGCTGATCCATGCGTACGACCAACAAGCGGCTTGAGGGCTCCGAGATGGCCATTCCAGGCGAAACGGTTGGACCGGGAAGCCTAATGGATCTCGAGATTCGCGACGCGCGCGCGCATGAGCTTTCGGTTGCGGCATTCGTGCTGTCCAGGGGTATGCGGGATAACCCCTTACACCTGGCCGTGTTTGGTCCGGAACCGGAAGTACGACAAAGAAAGCTGGAGGATTTTTTTCGGATTCTTTTGGCCTGGATGCCGTATTCCCCTTGGGTTGGCGTTCAGCATGGGACCATTGTGGCCGTTTGTGGGATGGGAGGGCCTGGAAGGTGTCAGCCGACCTCTTCGCAGAAAGTGAGCATCGTTACGCGACTCGCGCGTACCTGTGGGATGGCCTCCACGTTGCGGGCTCTTCGATGGCTTGGCGAGTGGAGCTTGCGCGATCCAAGGGAGGCGCATTGGCACCTTGGGCCCCTCTGCGTCGACGCCCCTCTTCAGGGTAGGGGAATCGGCGGCCGGCTTATCGGAGAGTGGTGCAAGCTCCTCGACGCGCACCGAGCGGCGGGGTATCTCGAAACGGACAAGGAGATCAACGTCGACGTTTACAAGAAGTTCGATTTCGAGACCATCGCAGAGGCAAAGATTCTCGGAACGCCGAACTGGTTCATGTGGCGGGGTGCGAAGTAGCTCGGTGGAGAGTCAACTCTGCGGGGGAGAGGGATAGTCTTGAATGAATGGCAACGGCCAGATTGGAAAGACTCTGCTCAGTGCCGACAACGCCAACGCATGCTTCAGCTCGCCCTTCACAACGGCCTCGCGCGCGGCCTGCTGGGTCATCAATTCGACAGTGATCATTTCCCCTGCGCCGACATGCTGTTCCCGCGTGCGTTCAACGTCTTCGGCCAGCCAGTGATGGCAGAGGTGATTGTGGTAGGCGGGAGTGGGCTCGACGGCGCCCAGATAAGTCCGCTTGTCCGATTCGTCGTCGGGTCGGTCTTTGCACCCTGCCCTGAATGTACTGCAGAATATCCAGACGCGTTTGGCACCCTGACATCTCCGATCACCCCGATGTCCGATAGCGGATGTAACGAACAGAAAAACCTGCCTGAGGCCTCCCTTAAAGAGCAGGTAGCGGACTATATCGATGCCTGTCGGCAGCGAATTCCGGCATTTGTCGCCACCAACTATGCCGGGCATGGCGCGATCGGCCTGAACCGCCGTGCCTTGGGATTCGATGTCCTGGTGGCACCGTTCAACTTCCTGATGGGCTTCCCGAACTTCCTGCTGCGCGTGCTGGCGGTCGTCCTTGATTTCATCGGCGCGCGAAAGGTGGCACAGCGGCTGGCACGTAGTCACCTGGGCCTACCGACAAAGGTGCAGAAGACGCTGTCGGAGAGGTTGATGACAGACCTCCTCGACCTGACTGCAAACCCCGGAAATGCGAACGACTGTGTGCGCAAAAGGCTTTCTGCCGCAGCCCAGGAGCCGGTCAGAATCTACGTCCAAACACGTAACGTCGCCGCCGATATCACGGCGGGGACACTCGCAGCGATTTTGGGGCTTGCGGTACTGCATCAGTTCACGCCCGGATCGATCTCTGCCGGCTCCGCGTTGGCACAAACCGTCGCCAAGGAACAAGCCGTGTCGGAATTTTTGTTCGGCGAAATGCTCGGGCGGCTTTACTACGCCATCTTCCCGGTCAGTCCCTCGCTCACAATCATCGTCCTGGCGTTGCTGTTGGTCATGATTGTGATTGCCGTCGTCGCCGCCTTTTCGGGGATCATCCACGACCCGATCCAGACGGCAGCGGGTATTCATCACCGCCGGCTCGAGCGGATGCTCGATGCCATCGAAGAGTCGGCCATTGAGTCGCGGGGAACCGGCTACCGCCCGAAAGACACGTTTTTCGGGAGAGTCTTTGACTTGATCGACTGGGTCAAAGGTGTGCTTTCGTTCTGACTGCTCATGCCGCGCGTCTCATGCGAGAGCGCTGGGTCCCCGTCGGAGCACCCCGTTGCTCGATGCGATCGACGGCCGTTTCCCACATCCCCGGCCGACGCATCCTTTCGTCCTGCTTCTCAGCTCTGTTACGCATGCGGCATGAGCAGAAACGAGGCCACCCACTACCGCACCTGTAACCTCTGTGAAGCGATGTGCGGCCTCGCAGTCGAGCTCGATGGCCAGAAAGTTATATCGATACGTGGCGACGAGCGCGATGTCTTCAGCCGGGGGCACCTGTGCCCGAAGGCGATCGCGCTGAAAGACCTCTATGAGGACCCCGATCGCTTGAGACGACCCGTACGTCGTGCCGGCGGTCGCTGGGAGTCGATATCTTGGGCGGAGGCGTTCGACGAGGTTGCGAGCCGTGTCTATCAGATTCAGGCCGAGCACGGTAGGGATGCGGTTGGGGTGTATTTTGGGAATCCGAGCGCTCACAACTTCGGCACGCTCCTTTTCGGGCCACTTTTTCTTCGCACGCTCGGATCGAGAAACCGCTTCTCCGCTACCTCCTGTGACCAGTTGCCGCTCATGCTGGCCTCGTATTTCATGTACGGGCATCAGCTTCTGCTGCCCATCCCCGACGTCGACCGAACCGACTTCATGATCCTGATCGGTGCGAATCCACTTGTCTCCAACGGTAGCATCATGGCCGCGCCGGACATCAAGAGGCGACTGGAGGACATCAGAAAGCGTGGCGGCAAGGTCGTCGTCGTCGATCCGCGACGAAGCGAGACTGCTCGCGTCGCCGATGAGCACCTCTTCATTCGTCCCGGATCCGATGCGCTCTTTTTGTTGGGCTTGCTGAACCTGGTCTGCGCCGCAGGAATCGACTTGGGCCGCTTGGTCGACCGCGTGAGGAACGCCGATCGGATCCTCGAGCTCGCAGGCGCCTATCCTCCCGACGAGAGTGAGGCGATCACCGGCGTACCAGCCGAGACGGTCCGACGATTGGCCGGGGAGCTCCGAGCGGCCTCGAAGGCCGTGCTGTACGGTCGCCTCGGTGCTTGCACGCAAGAGTTCGGTGGTCTGTGCATGTGGCTGATCAATGTCCTCAACGCTGTGACGGGCAATCTCGACGAGCCCGGCGGATCGATGTTCGCGACGCCCGCGGTCGACATCGTCAGCGCCGCCCGCTCGGTCGATGCCGGCCAAGGCTCCTATGGGCGTTGGCGAAGTCGCGTTCGCGGTTTCCCGGAGTTTGGCGGGGAGCTTCCTGCCTCGGTGATGGCCGAGGAGGTGTTGACTCCTGGGAAGGGCCAAATTCGCGCGATGATCTCCATCGCGGGAAATCCGGTGCTTTCGACCCCTAACGGCGGCCAGCTGGATCGCGCCTACGGGTCACTCGACTTCGCGGTATCGGTCGATTTCTACATCAACGAGACGAGCCGTCACGCCGATGTGATCCTCCCGCCGGTATCTCCCATCCAACGGAGTCACTACGACCTTGCGCTCTACCTGACGAGCGTGCGCAACCTTGCGAAATACTCCACGCCGCCGTTTCCTGCCAAGAAAGACGAGCTCGAGGACTGGGAGATCCTCGCAGAGCTGACCTGCCGGCTCATCGCACGTCGACATCGAACGCTGAGCATCGAGTACCTGAAGGCACGTACCATGCAAAGGGCAGGGCCGGAGCGACTGCTCGACCTTGGCCTCCGCCTGGGTCTGTACGGTAAGGGATTCAACCCGCTCGGGAGCGGCCTGTCGCTCCGCAAGCTCAAGGAGAACCCACACGGGATCGATCTCGGGCCGCTGCAGTCAGCACTTCCCGATCGCCTTTCCAAAGCGCACGGCACCCTTGACTTGGCACCGGATCTCTTCGTTGCCGACCTCGATCGGCTACGAGATCGCTTCTTTGGAGCTGGCTCGACGAGAGCCGATGGCCGCTTGCTGCTGATCGGTCGACGGCACCTGCGAAGTAAAAACTCCTGGATGCACAACTCGCTGCGCTTGATGAAGGGTAAGGCGCGGTGCACGCTCTTGGTCCATCCCGAGGATGCAGAACGCCTCGGCATCAAATCCGGGGAATTGGTGACGGTCAGATCGCGGGTGGGGCAGGTCTGCGTACCCGCCGAAATCAGGGGCGAAATCATGGCCGGCGTAGTCAGCCTCCCGCACGGATACGGGCATGACCGCCACGGCGTGCAACTGGGCGTGGCGACACAAAACCCTGGGGTGAGCGCTAATGTTCTCACCGATGACCAGTTCATCGACAGGCTAAGTGGCAACGCAGCGTTCAACGGCGTCGCCGTGACAGTCGTCCCCGTGGAGCGAACCACCGCTGGCGGTGCCGCATGATTAGCACGCCTGGCTAACGGTCATATGAAGGAATTCCACCTACAGGATCCGGACGACCATCTTCTCAGCTTCGATCAACCCGCGGACAATCAATCTCGGTAGCATTTCCGGCTCTCTTACGTTTGGTGTGGGTAAGCTGCCTTGGTGGGATGGTGCTCACGCGGCTGAGCTGTTCTGACATTCCGCCACAGGGTTCCTGGGTGGATGCTCGGCGCTGGCGGACTCCGTGTGGACAAAGCGTGAATGTCGCAAGCGAGCGTGGGGACAATCCGGGGACAACTCCTTTAACTTACAGAACATTAGCAGCATTGGAGGGAAGAGTTGCCCCCGGATTGCCCCCACTCATTCACCCTTTGCCCACACTCCGCCGCGCGAGGCCGCTGCCGATTGCTGACGCCTGCGGCGCAACAGTAACAGATGCTTCACAAATAGTGGGGGGTGCCCAACCTGGCATCTACCCACACCAAACGTAACAGAGGCGCATTTCCTAAATTCGGAGGTTTCGGCAGGCATGCCCGTCAATGAGAGCTCCATGATCAATAAGCTTTGTCTGGTGACCGGCGGCACAGCCGGCATCGGATTGAGCACCGCCAAGATGTTGGCCGAAAGCGGCGCCGAACTGCTACTCCTCGGTCGCAACGAACAGCGCGGACAGGCCGCGGTCACCGATGTGAAGCGTGCCACGGGTAGGGCACCGGAGTTCATGGCCGTTGACCTTTCCACTCAGTCGGCTGTACGCACATTCGCTGCCCAATTCAAAGAGACCCATCCCAGACTGGACGTGCTGATCAATAACGCGGGGGGAATGTTCGGCCGGCGGCAGCTCAGTGCCGATGGTATCGAGATGACCTTCGCGCTCAACCACCTGGCGTATTTCCTCCTCACCAACCTGCTGATGCCGTCGCTGCGCGCCGCCGAACGGGCACGTATCGTCAATGTCGCCTCGGACGCCCATTTTGGCGTCGAGCTCGACTTCGAAGATCTGCAGAGCGGGCGGCGATACAGTGGTTGGCGGGCATACAAGGGATCGAAGCTGTGCAATCTCCTTTTCACCTACGAGCTGTCACGGCGTTTGGAGGGCAGCCCGATAACCGCCAACGCCTTGCATCCGGGTTTTGTCAGCTCCGAGATCGGGGTACGTAACGGCTGGACTTTCAATCTCGCATGGAGTCTGCTGACCTTGTTCGCCATCAGCCCCGAGCGCGGCGCCGAGACCAGCGCCTATCTTGCATGCTCCGCCGAGGTGGAATCAGTATCCGGCAAGTATTTCGCGAGATCGCAAGCGAAGCCGTCGTCTCGCGCATCCTATGACCGGCTGGCTGCGAAGAGGCTGTGGGATGTCAGCGTTTCACTGGCAGGGCTTGAGGAAAGCGCGCTGCCGGCAAATGCTTAGGTTGATTTTGTCTTTTCTCGACAAGCGGTTGGATGTGCACTGACGGTGGATGGAGTTGCACCTCGAAACAAGCTCATTTCGTCCATGAAATCACACAGACGCTTGGGATGCGCGCTCGTCGTTGCCGCGACATTGCTCGCGGGCGCCAGCTCCCATGGCCGCGACGCTCTTGAGCGAATCGAGACTACAGTGAAGGTCGGAGGGGAAGCGCATGAGGTTCGTATTCCGTCCGGCTACAGTCTGCAGATACTGACCGAAGCGCTGCAGTCGCCGCGCCTGTTGACCTTCGCCCCTGACGGCGATCTCTTCATCGGCTCCAAGGCCGGGCGGGTTTATCGGTTACGCTCCCCCTATAGAGAACCGGAGGTCTTTGCCGAGGCCGGTGGCTATCCCCATGGTGTGGCCTTCCGTCCAGGCGAGATCCTGATCGCCTATACCGACGGTATTTACGCGGCGCCTTACACACCGGGACGGCCGCCATTGAAACGCGGAGAGCAACGCCTCATCGCCACCTTGCCCGGTGGCGACGGAGGACATACCAGCCGCACGGTACGAGTCGGACCCGATGGTCGGGTCTATGTCAGCCTGGGGATCAGCGGCAACTGCAGCAACCAATATTTGGGGGAAGACTATCCGTTTGTGGATCGTCGCGGCGGCGTCTTCGTCTTGGAGGAGTCCGGTGCCAAACCGGTATTGCGCCCGTTTTCCTCCGGTTTGCGCAATCCGATCGGCTTCGACTGGCAGCCACAGACGGGTGTGCTTTACGCCAGCAACAACGGTCCGGACCACTGGGGCTTTGAGCTGCCACCCGAATATTTCAGCAAGCTCATGCCTGGCTCCTTCCATGGGATGCCGTGGTTTCAGTTCGACGGCCAGTCGGTGCGCCGGGACAACTGCATCCGTACGTCGCCGCAACGGCCAGCGTCGCAGGTGGAGCGTCCGGCCGCGACCTTCCCTGCACGCAGCGCTCCCATGGCCGTCGTTTTCGTGCCGAGCGGGGCCCTCGAGCCCGGTCTCGAAGGCGACGCGATCGTAGCCCTGCATGGCTCCTGGGCGACACGACCCGACGGGCGGGCCTCTGGCGATCCGGCCACGAGGCGTGAGCCGAAGCTGGTACGTGTGCGTTTTGACAATGGCGATGCTCGCGGCGTCGAAGACCTGGTAACAGGCTTTCAAGAAGCGGACGGGAGTCGCTGGGCCCGCCCCGTCGGGGTCGCAATTGGACCGGATGGTGCCCTTTACTTCACCAGCGATTCCGGCGCGAACACCCTGTTTCGACTTGGACGCGACGCCGATTGAACGCAGACCTTGGCAAGACGGCGAACGGTGAAGAAAACCTGCAGATCTTCGCGCCTGACGTCTTTCTCTTCACCTGCCGGAACTCCACCGACGGTAAGTCCTCACGCGCCACCGTGGCAAACGCCTTACCGGACTGGCGCAGGCTCTCGCCAGCGCCATCGACCGCATCCGCTCAGACAGGTCCAAAGAGCGGCACGGCTTATCGCTCTTGCCTCTTCGTGCAGAAACAACGAGAAATTCAACGGGGTCTGGAAAAGGCGGCCTCTGAGACGCTTCGGCCGAGCCTGAAGTCGTTCCCAGAGGCCCGCATGCTGTCGTTAGTGCACATCGACCTTGATGGTCCTGCGCCGCCGTGGCTCCGCCTTGGGCAATTCGACCCGCAGCACTCCGTTCTTGTACTTGGCATGGGCCTTATCGGACTTGACTCGTTCGGGCAGTGGAATCGCCCGTTCGAAGCTTCCGTAGGCGCATTCGGTCACGTGGTAGTACCCCTGGGTGCGCTCTCTTTCGATCCGCTTCTCACCGCGCACGACCAAATGCTCGCCAACGACCTTCAGGTCAAAATCGTCCTTATCCATCCCCGGGGCCTCCAAGCGCACGATAACGTTATCCTCGTTATCGGATACCTCGGCGGCGAGCACCCCCCAGCCAGCACTCCGCGCGGCGATCTCCTGGCCTTCGCCTTTGCTGGTTTCCTTTCCGGCCTTCTCCCCTGCTGTGTAGCGAGTGATGGCACCTTCGGCGCGTCGATAGAGTCGGTGCCAACCGTCGACCAAGGTATCCCAGGCCTCGTTCAACCCATTACGCAGTTGATGCAACGTGGACATGGCTCATCTCCTATCAAGGTTCGCAAGTCTATTGTTTCGGGCAGCTGGCGAGCCCAATGAGGAACTGACTCGTGAGCCGAGTTAAGCTGATCAGAGCAGTTCGGAAAGCTGCTGCTTGATCTTGTCAAACCAGCCTTTTCCACCCTTCCCGCCAGAGGTCTTCGCCTCGATCTGGTCGAGCTGCTCGTACATGGGCTCGTACGACTTCTTGGTGCCGTAGCCGGGCAATTCGGCCATCTTCAGCTGATTCCGTGCTCCCGAGAGGAGCCCGGCCAGCGTCTCATTGTCTTTGTCGGTGCGTTCCTCTTTCTCAGCCAGGTCCTCGGCGCTCTTCAACATCTGCTCGGCGCGGAGCTTGGGCAAGGGAACGACCTCGTCGGTGGATACCACTAGGGTGTTGAGCGCGGACTGCAGCGCCGCCTTGGCCTCGTCGAGCTTGCCCTCGTCGATCAGCGGCGTGACCGCCTTGATCGCACTCGGGTAGGAGGCTAGCGGGATGTTGGTGGTACGGAACTGGATCTCGCTAGCCAGGTTCGCCACCAACGGCCGCGCCCTTTGGATCTCGCCATCTTCAAGGTAGTTCTCCGCATCGTGAATCATCGCCTTCACGGTGTCGGGATTCGCGAGCAGATCGTACGTCACCACCTCAAGGTTTACCGGCGCCAGTGCCAGGCCGGGATCGCGGGCCAGGATCAGCTCCAGCTTGCCCGTGGCCTTCTCCAGTGCCGCAAGTGCGTCCTTCGGCTTGTCCTCGTCGAGGGCTTTAAGCGCTTTTGCGGTTTCATCCAGGGCGGCAGATGCGTCGGCGAGAATATTCTTGCGCTTCTCTGCGGCCTTGTCGGTCGACTGCTTGTCGACTTCCGGCTGAACCGATTCGGCTGCTTCGGATTGCACCTGAGGCTCCTCGGGTAGCGCGGTATCTTCTTGCGCAAAAACCTTGGTCGACACCATCAGCCAGAAGCTGATCAGCCCGACCAAGAGCAGTTTGAGCTTGGACGTCTTCATCTCGTGTCTCCTCTTTCGCTGATTGGGTTAACCGTCATACGCGAATGGGCGTCACGGTTCAGCCCTCGACACGGACTGTCGTTTGCCCTCTCGGTCTATGCGTCTACGAGCTCTCGCTGGTACCTTAGCGACAACCGCGCGACCAATGCGAGGCTAAAAAAAACAAAAGGTTACGAGCGTATCGCTCTGGATTCCTGATTCAGCGGCGGCCATGATGGCCGCTATCCGAGAGGCAAGCACCGGCCAATTTGGCCGGCATCGAAATGAGGGAAAACGCTCGGCGTAAGACTGAGATGTCGTCACTTTTCCTTGGACACGTCCTCGAATTCGGCGTCCACCACCTCGTCACCCCCGGCCCCTTGGCTGCCAGCGGCATTAGCGCCGGCGTTCTCCGCGCCTCCCTGGGCGTACAGGCGTTCGGCCATCTTGGCCGACGCCTCGCTCAGGGACTTGCTCTTGCCCTCGATCTCGGCTTTGTCGTCGCCCTTGATGGCCTCCTCCAGTGCCCCGATCGCCGCTTCGATCCGGTCTTTCTCACCGGCTTCCAGCTTGTCGCCGAGCTGCTCCATGGACTTGCGCGTGGCATGGATCAGGGCATCGCCCTGGTTGCGTGCCTGCACCAGCTCGTGGAAGCGGCGATCTTCCTCGGCGTGGGCCTCCGCTTCCTTGACCATGCGCTGTACCTCGTCCTCGTTGAGCCCGCTCGAAGCCTTGATCACGATGGACTGCTCCTTGCCGGTCGCCTTATCTTTCGCGGCCACGTTCAGGATGCCGTTGGCGTCGATGTCGAAGGTGACCTCGATCTGTGGCACACCTCTAGGTGCCGGTGGAATGCCTTCGAGGTTGAACTGGCCGAGCGACTTGTTGCTCACGGCGCGCTCTCGCTCACCCTGCAAGACATGGACCGTGACCGCCGACTGGTTGTCATCGGCCGTGGAGAACACCTGCGTGGCCTTGGTCGGAATGGTGGTGTTCTTCTCGATCAGCTTGGTCATCACTCCGCCCAGGGTCTCGATGCCGAGGGAGAGGGGCGTGACATCGAGCAGCAGCACATCCTTGACCTCACCGCTCAGCACCGCGCCCTGGATCGCCGCGCCGATGGCCACCGCCTCGTCGGGGTTGACGTCCTTGCGCGGCTCCTTACCGAAGAAGGCCTTCACCCGTTCCTGCACCTTGGGCATCCGGGTCTGGCCGCCAACGAGGATCACCTCGTCGATGTCCGACGCCGTCAGACCCGCATCTTTCAGTGCGATCTTGCAGGGCTCGATGGTGCGGTCGATGAGATCCTCCACCAGAGACTCGAGCTTGGCGCGCGTGAGCTTGACGTTCAAGTGCTGGGCGCCGGCGGAATTGGCGGTGATATAGGGCAGGTTGACGTCGGTCTGCTGCGCTGAGGACAGCTCGATCTTCGCCTTCTCGGCAGCCTCTTTGAGGCGCTGCATGGCCAAGGGGTCTCCGCGCAGGTCGATGCCACTGGACTTCTTGAAATCGTCCGCCAGGAAGTCGATCAGGCGCTTGTCAAAGTCCTCTCCGCCGAGAAAGGTATCTCCGTTGGTGGAATGCACCTCGAACTGGTGCTCTCCATCGACGTCGGCGATCTCGATGATGGAGATGTCGAAGGTACCCCCTCCCAGGTCGTACACAGCCAGCTTCTGGTCCCCGCGTTTCTTGTCCATGCCGTAGGCCAGCGCCGCCGCCGTCGGCTCGTTGATGATGCGCTTGACCTCGAGACCGGCGATACGCCCGGCGTCCTTGGTGGCCTGGCGTTGCGAGTCATTGAAGTAGGCGGGTACGGTGACGACTGCCGCGCTCACCTTCTCGCCGAGATAGTCTTCGGCCGTCTGCCTCATCTTCTGCAGCACCTTGGCGGAGATCTCCGGCGGCGCCATCTTCTTTCCTTTCGCTTGAACCCAAGCATCGCCGTTGTCTGCCTTGACGATCTTGAACGGCACCATGCCCACGTCCTTCTTCACCACGGGATCGTCGAAGCGCCTCCCGATCAACCGCTTGATGGCGAACAAGGTGTTCTCCGGATTGGTCACCGACTGGCGCTTGGCCGATTGGCCCACGAGCAGCTCGCCTTCCGCGGTAAAAGCCACGATGGACGGCGTCGTGCGGCCCCCTTCGCTGTTCTCGATGACCTTTGGTTTGTCACCCTCCATGACCGCCACGCAGGAGTTTGTGGTTCCCAGGTCAATACCGATTGTCTTGCCCATGATTCTTCCTCCTGTTGTGTTGAGATTCTGCTTAGCCGTATCCGCCTCACGTTTCGGCCGTCAGCGCTTCTGCGATTCAAGGGGCCTTTGATACCGTGACCCGAGCCGGGCGGATCAGCCGTCCGTTCAACAGATAGCCCTTCTGATGGACCTAAGCCACAAAGTTCGGCGGCAGCTCAGCGATCGGCGCCATGGTCATGGCCTCGTGCCGTTCCGGGTCGAATGGCTGACCTTTGGGGTCGATCGTCTCGACGCCAAAATCAGCCAGAACCGCATCGAGCTTCTCCAGGGTCAGCTCCATTCCATGCCGTACCACATCGATGGCGGGCTCGGTCCTGGTAGCTTCTAGTCCCATCTCAAGGCTGTCCTTGACTGGCAGCAGCGCGTTTGGGAGTCGTCCCACTGCATATTTTCGGGTCTTCTCCATTTCCCGCGCCGCGCGTTTGCGATGATTGTCAAGATCGGCCCGGGCACGCAGCAGCGCCTGCAGACGTTCTTCAGACTCCTGCTTGCATGTAGTCAGCGCCTCGCGGCACTCGACGAGATCCGGCGGTACCTCTTGAGCCTCGACGCTAACGTAAATTGACCCTCTAGCGCTAAGAAAAACTGACCCAGAAAGTGCACGGAGGTTGATCGTTGTTTCCAGTTGTGTTGTACGGCAGCTTGGCAAGTTGAGGCTGAGCCACGAGCT